>Ga0247843_1000458_pt1 | contig 96597 bp, 65 predicted proteins | sample LaCruzMarch2017__FD_192420 | JGI IMG/M metagenome (GOLD analysis project Ga0247843, IMG submission 192420) | Freshwater microbial communities from meromictic Lake La Cruz, Castile-La Mancha, Spain - LaCruzMarch2017_8m | ecosystem: Environmental > Aquatic > Freshwater > Lake | place: Spain...
CCGGCTCTGGGTTTTTTATTTACCATAGCTCTTTTGTAAGTCGCTGGGGGGTGATACCAACTTGTCTCCACTTGTCTCCACCAGACTTAAGTCGTTGATTATCAAAGCGACCCTAACGGGATTCGAAACCGTTAGTTTTACAGATAGGATTTTGGAATTTGACCCAAGGTAACAAAAAGGTAACAATTTGGGCATGTCAAAGACATGCAAAGCCTCGGGCAAAAAGTTGAAGAGGGGACCCATTGAGGTATACGAGGGAAAGACCGCCCGAATTCCCATTTATGATGCCGGAGATGGCAAGGTTTTGCTTTCTTACTATACCGGTGGTAAGCGCAAGTTGGTGAAGTGTTCCGGCCTTGTGGAAGGACGAAAAAAAGCCAAGGAGCTTGCCGACCAGTTGGCTGATGGAGTCGCTCATGTCCGCCCCATATCTGCGAAACAAGCCGCCTTGTTGGAGTTCTGCAATGAGGTGCTCACTCCCCTCAGGATTAACCTGAGCGAGGCGATCCGGGAATTCGTCGACTCCCGCAAGATCATGTCCCAGATGTCGGAGAAGGCCTCCCTTGTGGAAGCCGCCACTTTCTTCGTGAAGGAGACGGATCGTCGCAAGGTGACCCCGAAGGCGTTTCCGGCAGTTGTTCAGGAGTTTCTTGATGATCTCAAAGCCAAGCAACGTTCCTATCGCCACTGGGCGGATTGTCATTCCCGGCTGATGAAAGCATCCAAGACCTTCCGTGGTGGTATCATGGAAATCACGGCTCCTGATTTGGAGCGTTGGCTTGACTCCATCAAGGTGAAGGGGCGCAATCGGAATAACTACAGGGGAACCCTGACTACTCTTTTCTCCTTCGCCAGAAAACGGGGTTACCTGCTCCGCAATACTCAAACCGAGGCTGAATACATCACCCTTGCCACCGACCGTGGCAACCCTGTGGGGATCTACACCCCCGCCCAGATTTCCCAGATCCTTCTTGGACTCCCCGACAGGTGGGTTTCCTTCGCGGCGATCGGAGCTTTTGCTGGCCTCCGTGCAGCTGAAATTCATCGTCTCGAATGGAGTGACGTCAACATGGCTGAAGGGCACATCGTCGTGGATCGACACAAGGATAAGACGGGGCGTCGCCGCATTGTGCCGATTCAGGCGAACTTGAAGAACTGGCTCAAGCCTCATGTGCAGGAGAATGGGTGGATATGCCCTCATTACGCACATGATTCAACGCTGCTGATCCAGTTCAGCGAAGCCTTTAAGAAAACAGGCGTATCCCATGTTCATAACGGATTCAGGCACTCCTACGCCTCATACCGGTTGGCCGAGACTCAATCTGCCGAAAAGGTTGGCCTTGAAATGAACACTTCACCAAGGAAGCTCTTCCAGAACTACCGTGAATTGGTGACGGAAAAGGCTGCAAAGGAGTATTTCGCAGTTCTCCCAAAAAAGACGAGGTCACAGATCTCGGATAAGGTGACGGCGGAAAAGTCCGCCTCAGCGAAGAAACTCGTCCCAAGTAGCCTTGCGCGACGCACCAAGAGCGTAAAGAAGCTCGCTCCTGCGAAATAGCCTGTGCCTCCCAATTTTGTAACTGGGAAGTTGCCCTGCCTGAACATACTGGTGAAAGGATCGTAACGGTAAACCAAGCCACTGGGCTGCCACCTTCGAACTGATAAACTCAGCATTGGGGTGAACTCCTGGAGGATCTCCCTTGGGTTTTCCCACAGAACTCAGCAACAGGATTGCCTGGGCGAAATCCATGGTCGCCCTCCCCACCTTTTTCACGGCTACATCTTCCATAATAGCAAAAAGCCCCTGCCCGTTTCCGGACAGGGGCTGTCCTTAATCAGCCAAGCTTCACACCTGAGTTTTTAATGAAGTTCTTGGCTTGATTGACGATGACTTGCTCTTGGCGCTCAGGCTTCATGACCGGGCTGATCATGGAGCGGATCGCTTTGAGCACCTCGGCCTGCTCGGGCTTTTCAAGCCAGGCCTTAACCTTGGCGGTGTAGCCCTCTTTCTGTTGCTGATCTTGCATTTTGCGCAGGAGGAACTTTCTTTCCAGCTGCTCCCTCGGCATCTGTTTCACGAACTCCACGAGTCCGGGTTCAGACCGCATGAAGGCCTCGAGCTTCGCGTTGATCTCGGGGTTAATTTTGAACTGCTGGGCGAGTTCCTCTTTCTGTTTTGGTGATGTGATAGCCATTGTTATCTAATTTTGGCGCTCGGCGTTTTTGGTTCCGTAGCCGCGCAGGTTTGACGGTTTTCCTCAGGCCTTCAGGCAGGCGTTTCCCCACTCGGGGAAATCTTGATCTGCCGAACGACTGAACTGAGAAAACGCTGGGCGATTTTCCGAGGGTTCTGCCTCCGGATATCGTCGTGGAGATAATGCTGAACCAGATGCCCAACCGTGACCTTGGCTCCGGCACTTTCAGCCAGAGTCATGGCCTCCTTAAAAATGGCGTAGCTTTCGGGATCGAGAGTCACAGCGATGGTAGTGGGTTTGCTCATGGTATGATGGTGTTGAGGAATAAGTTGTCCATGGAAACGAGGTCTCGCCTTCCCTCCTGTGCGTCGAGTTCACCGCTCAACTCATCGTTGAGCTTCATCTCGGAAATCAGATCCGGCTGCGGGTCCTCCACCGTAAAACCAGCAGGCTTTTCCTCAACGGGCTGGTTCTTGGGAGCGGGCGTCTCCAGAGGCTCCGACTCCAACTGTTGTTTGAGTTTGTCGACCTGCTGCTGCAGGGCTGGCACCTTCCCGGCTTCCTGCTGAAGCGACTCGATCCGCTTTTTCATGGCGACATTCTGTTCCTCCAGGGCAGCCGCATAAGCCTTCTGCTGGGCATTGCGCTGATCCCCATCCGTCTTGACGTAGTAAGAGGGTGTCGGATCCGACACCACGAGCGGGTAGGCATAAGGCCCACCTGGGCGGTAATTCCAATCTGCCGACTGCTCCTTCCGATAGATCGTGTGCCGATCGTGCATAGCGTCGGGGAAATCGGGATCGGTGTAGCGTCCCGTGGGATACGACTTCACCACTTCTGGATTACGAACTCGCTCGAGGTTGCGCTCTGGAAGACTTGTTCCGGCTACAGCCGGATAGTTTTCAGTCTTTAGGGTCTTAGGGGTGGCGCATCCCGAGAGAAGGCTGAGTAGGAGAACTGGGATCAAGTGTTTCATTTGTTGGATGTGTTGGGTGTGAGTCCCCGAGCCGCCTTGTTCAGGTCGATGGTCTGGGTTACATAGAGGTAGAAGAGCGTCCCGGCGGGAACGCGGACGTAGTAGGGGTTCTTCTCCATCCCCTCCAAGAGCCTCTGAGCATAGAGCTGCCCACCGGCTTGGATGCCCGCAGACAAGGCCTGCGTCATACCGCCCCCCTGAATCTGGGTGGCTCCTCCCGTCAGAGGGGAAATGATGTTGGTCACCTCAGGGAAAGCTCCAGCACCTGAGGAAACCATCGAGGCAAGGATCGCCTTGGCCTCGGCATACCTATCCGCCGCAATCTTGTAGCCTCTCAGTCCCGCTGAGCCATCAGTCTCTTGCCAGCGACCCGGCTCCTTCTCATCAGGAGCGTAGTCGAGCACTGTCCCTGCCAGCGGAAGCTGCTTCCCATTTTGGAAGACGAGCATCCATTCGTGTTCAGAGCCGACCCGATCTCTGGCAGCGGTATTCTTGGCCGCTCCATGAACCTCGGTTCCTGCTGGAATGATAAGTCGCCCATCTCTCCAGACATCCTCGGTGACAAGCCCGATGATTGGTGTCTCCAGATTGATGGAGTCCACGGTGTTCACGAGCTCGCACTTCAGCAGTCGCCCGTAAGGGAGATAGTTCTCACTCAGGGAACTTTCTTTCATCGCGAAGATCGCCTGAGGAATGGGAGGTGGTGTCTTCACGGCCACGGGCCTTGCCTCAGGCATCACAGGAAGAGGCGCGGGTGTCGGAGTGGGCCTCATCGGTTTGATGTCAGGAATCCCCTCATCAATCATGTAGCTCTTGGCCGTAGTGGCCTGAGCTGGCACTGCCGGAGTGACCTTCGTGGTCTTGCCTGCATCTCGATGCATCAGCACAAAGGCCAGGATCACCCCTCCAGCAAAGAGAAAGAGGATGAGCCGCCCGGTCGGCTTATTCAGAAGCTCTGTCTTGAAATCGCGAAGATTCATTTTGTGGCTTTGTGACTTTTTTTGTTGGAGCTCGCATTGGCATCCTTGGCTGCGGGACGCGACTCATCCCGAACCACCAGCACATTCCATTTATTGTCCGGCGCGAGGTGATTGCGTCCGCCTTGACCATTTCCCGTGATGGCGAAGAAAGCCGGAGTCACCGACTTCGGCGGCATGACTCCTGAGGCATCCGCCAGAGACTCCGTGTAGATCCGCTCGTCCAAGCGGACAGCGAAATCCTGTGGCTTGTAGTAGATCGGCTGATCCGTCTCGTTGACCAATTCCAGACGAAAGATGAGCGTGTCCTCCTCCTCGAACCTCCAGACATCGAGGATACGGACGCTGAAGTCTGTGTAGTAATTGGTGATCGCGGGAGACGCGTGGGCCACGCCTGCCAAGCCATCGGGCTCTGCTTTCAGCAGAAGCGGATAGGCCTTGGCTTTATCCATGAGCGAGAGGATTCGTTCCGGCACGACTCCGATCCTCCCATCCTTCCCGCTCCGCTCCTCTTGATAGAACGTGACGTTGTAGAAAGGATGCTCCGAGGCCGTAAGGTGCAGTATATAGGCCTTCCGGTTGAAGATCACAGTCAGGTGATCCTCGGCATCCGTCTTGAGCGCCCGGATCGTGAAGTAGAAGTTTCCTGGCGTGAATGAGATCAGAAATCCTGCATTTTCCTGATCCTGCACGGCAACCGACTTGGCAAAGAGACCCGAGATCTCCGAGGGGAACATGACCGTCGTGGTTCCCGTCTTCGAAGCCACCGGGATGTCGTAGATGAGGAACTCATCGAGCCGCTTCTGGACGATGGATCCGGCGTGTGCAAGAGAGCCTGCGAGGATAATCGAGGCGAGCATTGGGAGCTTCATGCCCCCGACAATCTCACAAAAAAAGATCCCTGGTGCTCCCGATCGGGAGCGACTTTCAAGACGGCTTATCGTTGTAGCCGCTCTGCTTCACCCAACTCAAGGGACCAATCGACCGCCATTTCCGCACCCACGAATTTCGTGAAGGGAATGATGTTGCGGGCGACCGAAGCTTCTTCGAGGGCATCCATGTAGGCCTGCCTCCGTGTGACACGCAGAATCGTCCATGGATATCCACCGGAGGCCAGCATGGCATTCATGAGGAATCTTCCGATACGACCATTCCCATCCGAAAAAGGATGGATGTAGACTAAGAGGAAATGTCCGAGGATCGCCCGCACAGAGGCTTCCGGCTCCGAGGAGAGTGCCTGATGAAAAGCCTCCATACCATCGATCACACCAAGCCCTGGCGCAGGCGGAACATGGCTTGATCCCCTGATATAGACAGGCTTCTCGCGATACCCCGCCACATCGGCCATCGAGAGTCGTCCCACTTGGACGAAGGGCTTGTGGAGTTCCGAATACCAGTATGGGAGATCCGACTCGACTATCTTTCCCGGGAGGCCACCGTTGAAAATCTTGCCGATGCTTTGAAGCACGGCCTCATGGGCCATGCTGTATCCTTTGGCAGCGAGCCGGTTATTTTCCTCCCGGATCGATGGATTATCGGGATCGTTACCGGCCGCAATACGAGCCACCAACTCCGGTGTGACCTGAAACCCCTCGATGGAGAGCGAGTGATATGCGTCGTATTGGTAGAGATGATGAGCCTTGTCCAGATAGCTCTTTGCATCGGCTTTTTCAGCCGCTGCAGGAAAGTGTTCCAGAACCATGGGACGCATTTGCTCCCAAAGAAGTCGGATTCGATCTGCATAAGGGCTCTTGGGAATGAGACGGCTCGAAAGGAGCGGCTCGGCATCAGGGAACGGATTGGTCGCCTTCTTCCAGCCCGTGAGAGCAATGAGACCCCTGACTTGATCCGCCTTTTCCTTGAAACCCAGCGTCTCAAGACCGCCAAGGATTCTCATCGATCCCGCCTCGTTTTCTGTCTCGATAATTCCGGAGGCAAGTTCTGCCGCCGAAGTAGTGCGCAGCAGAACCTCGGCCTGCGGGCGGTTTGTCCGAAAATAGGTCGGAGAGACCCTTGCTAATGCATAGCCCACGGGCATCAGATTCAGTCCCCGGTAGGTGGAGCGCTGAGCAGGAAGCTTCCCGGTGTAGGTCAGCAATGAGCAGGAAATGTTGGTTTCCGCAAATTGCAGCGTGACTGTATTATTCCCCCCACGCGCCAAAAGAGCCGTTGCCTGGACTGGCGTTGCCGTCTCACCGCTCTGGAGATCCAGGGAGATTTCCGGGCTTAGGCAATAATCATTCCCCACCCGGTCCTCGAGATAGAGACTCAGGAAAGCCCAAAAGTTTCCATGCCACAGTGCCGTCTCACCACGGGGTGCATGGGGAGGAATCAGAAAATACCATCCCTTCATGATCTCCAACAGACACCCTTGTTGGATCAGAAATGTCCTAACTCCAGCAGGCAAATTCCGGCCACGCACGACCTGCTCTCTCGCAACCTTGAGAGCGGTCTCCAAGGCTTTGGCCAATCTGGCATGGGTCTTCATTTATTATTGAATGCACAATGAATCTTTTTATTGAATCCGCAACAGTATTCTTATTTATTGCGCGTTTCATACTCTATACAAGTGTTTTGCTAACCACTTTTCTACCCCCTACAGAGGCGTCTCCTCGTATTTGAAATCCTGAACCACGAGCGGCAGACGACCGTTCCCCATCAGGTCTGGGTTACGGACGAAGAAGAAGGTAATCTTGAACTTCGCCACCTCGCGAAACTCGATCTGATTAAGAGTCCCGGTGCGTATGAGGTTCCCCTCAGCCTCGACATCGACGGCCTCATACGAAACTCCTGCCCCGTCCTTCATCTTTCGGGTATCGAGAATGTCGAGTTTTCCAACTTCCACCTTCTGGTGGATCTCTTTTTCTTTGAATTCCGGGTTTTGCTTCTTGTAAAGGGCCGCAGCCTTTTTACGGGCTGGCTCCTCCAGATACATCCGTTTTAAGAGATCGGGCAGGTCCGGCCCGATTGGGTTGCGCTGAAGAAGAGCCAGACAAGCAAGACGCACATGGTAGGCCTGAAGCCCCGCAGCCTCTTCAAAGCCCAAAAGCGGCGAGTAGATCAGGGTCCCACCCTGATCGAGGATGACGACCTTTTCCTTCTGCTTCATAGCTCGGATGGTCAGGTAAGGAGAGGTGACGGCCAACGCCCCGCAGATAAGGGCTATCGCCATCCAGAATCTCGCGGCGACGATGTTGTTAGTGATGGAGGTGACGGCGGTGAGTTTCATGGGTTGGTATGATCGGGTTTGGATGAGGTGGGCTTCGCCTTGGAGGGATGAGAGTTGAAAGCCGCCAGAGCAGCATGTGGTGTTGAGAGGCTCCCCTTGTGATGAGAAACCGTTCCCTTGGAATGATCGGTTACTGAGAAGGACTCGGGAGTGGTTTGCTGGGCCACCATGGCTGGATTCGCCGGATTAGTGATCACGCCACCTTCCTCCCCGGGAGGAGGAGGCACGGATCCTCCAGGGCTTGAGGAAGCAGAACTTCCAGCAATGCCATTGCTCATTCCTTTGCCAGAGCTTGCGGCACTTGCCGCACCAGCGACTGCTTGACCCGATGCTATAGCCGCCTGAGCGGCAGCCGAACCGCCAAAGGTGGCTGCGGCCCCGGCCACTGTTGCCCCCGCCCCTGCCACATATCCAACTGCCTGAAGTGTGTTGTTGATCCCGGCACTCAGAGCCGAGGTGGTGCCGCTGGCCCCCTTCATGATGGCCCCGGCCACGAAGGGAACCGAGAGGTAGAAAAATAGCGTCACGATCGACGCGAAGGCCATGATGAAGGGAAAAAGAAGCCAGTTCTGAACGACGATCGCATTCTGGGCCACCTGGACGATCCCCCCAGCAGTGATCGGAGCGAAGAGCAGATCGCTGATCGCCACGATCACGATGTCCACCAAACAAATTCCCAGATACCAGAGCATCACCGTGAAGGAGGTCACCGCGAACTGGATTCCGAAGGACTGGGTCGGTGAGAAAAACAGGAACCCCAGAAGTAATGGGGACACGGCGATCAGTCCGGCAATGGCGAACTGCTGAAAAAAATTCATCACAACCATCATGAAGCGTCCGATGCCCTGAAAGAAGTAGCCCACGGCTGCCGGGACGATCTTCCCGAGATCGGTCCAGGAATCGGAAGGTTGATTCTGGATTCTGGAAGTCAGGAGTTGGATGAACTTCGCATCCTCTGCATTGGTGAACTTTTGGCGCATCTCCCGAAACGCCTCCATCCCCTTGTTCATTATGGTCGGATACCCCGCAATCAGGGCAACGATGATCGTCACCTTCAGGATCACGCTAAGGATCGCCTTGGCATCCGAACCGGCTTTCCACCCCATTTCACCGATTCCCAAGATGCAAAGCACGAAGGCGAACGGCATCATGTAGGAGCGAATCTCCCCCGCCGCGTCGAATAGATTGGATAGCGCCGGAATCATGGCTAAAAGCCCGGAGGCATATCGCTTTGGGAGCCCGACTTTGCGGCAGAGGCCTCCGCATCCGAGCCCATCTTGGCACTCTCCCGGTTACGGGCCCGGGAGATGTCCTCGGCAGCGATCGCCTCGCTGGCAGCCCGGTTTTCATTGAGCATATGGAGCAACCTCACCTGGTGCTCTGCCCCATCCATGATTCCGTCGAGATCCTTGAGTGAAGTCTGAGCCGTGATAAGCGATCCCTGAAGTTTCTGCACCTCGGCATCGTCCTGGGCACCCTTGAGCTGATCGTTCAGGGCAGCAATCTGGATGTTAAGTTCTCTCCGCTTGCTCTGCGCCTGCTGGAGCATGTCTTGAAAATTCGAGTAGGCGTTTTCGACCGCTCGGAATTGTTTCAGAGGATCCTGCTCATCACGGAAGGAAGCCGTTCCCTCAAATGGAGTCTCGATCCGCTTGTAGGCATTCAGGTCGATGGGCCGATACATCTGCTGAATCGCCGTGGACTGCCTCGCACCCTGTTGGGTAATGTTTGAAAGATCGCTGAGTGTGTCAGTGATTCCCGAGTTCCTCAAATAGGAGGAAAAGAGCCCGCTCTGGATCATCCCGGAAATCGCCGCCGGATTCCCGATGGCCTGCTTCACCTGCTGAGCCACCTCCAGCTCGCTCTTCACTGTATCGAGCGTCTGAGCCAGGCTGGAAAGCTGCTGTGCCCACTGCGTCTGCTCCCAAGCATACTTCAACTGGTCGAAGACATTCTTGGCCATGGTCGCCTGCTCCACCACGGGATCGGAGACGACCCACTGCGCCCTGGCTGTGATCACCGCTGCCAGCAATACGAGAAGTAGATACTTGTTCATGGCCTCAGTTCACGATGGGGATTCCGATCTCATAAGGAACCATCTTCACCTTGGCATCGGGATCAGGTGGCACGGTCAACTTATAGATTGAGATATGCTTTTGCGGGTTCATCCCTGGCTTCTGGCGGCTCTGCTCGATCCAATACTGGCGCTTCACCGTGTCAGCGGCTCCACGCTCATAGCCTTTTTGGAATTGGGATCGTCCGGCACAGCCGGTCGCGAGTAAGCAGAGGATTAGGAGAGGATGTTTCATTAGGATTGGTTGGTTTCTTGGAGGATTCCGGCCACGATGTTTTCGTGACTACGGAGTTTCCGGCTGCGTTCATCGAAGTCCTGCCCCGTCGAGGAGGAGCAGAAGAGCATCTCGGGAGAGACCCGGTTGTGGATCGTCCCACAACGCGCCTGCCGCACATCGAGGTGGTAGTAGGTCAGGGCGGCGTATTTGTTGTTGTCGGGAAGGTGTTCCGGCAGTGGATAGCGAGAGACCGCCTCCTTGGTGGCCTCCGAGAGATCGATGTCCCGAGCCACATCCTCAATGTCCCGCCGGTCATTCATGCGAGTGAAGAAGAATTGCTTGGCGTTACCGAAGACGATGGGACGGATGCCTGAGTTCTGAAACCGGCTGTATTGCTGGACGATCGAGATGATCCAGGTCGAGAACTTCGAGAGCTGAGCATAGAACTCACTCACGAGTTGCTCCCCTCCCGGCACGTCGAGCGTTCGGGCCACCTCTTCAAAGATGACCCGCTTTCTCGCGCCCCTGGGGAGGGTGATGATGTGCTGGCGTCCGTAATTGGCGATCAGGAACCCAGCCAGTTCCTTGAGCTGCTTGTTTGACTCAGGGATGTAAGTCAGGTCGAAATGCGCCACCCGCCCTGTCATGGACAATGTCGAGTGTCCACAGAGGAGCCTCTGCTCATTCCAAGGGGCAAGAAGGGTTGCCAGATGATTGATCTCGTCCCGGTTGTGCTCCATGAAGGGAGCCACCAGCATCATCTGCTGGAGCATGTCGTGGGTCGGATAGTCCGTTGGCTTAAAGAATGCGAAGGCCGTATTGCGGACATGGCGCTCCATGTCGTGCGATTTGATGAATCGAGAGACCTCCTCAGGTTTGGGAGAGTTCAGGAGCTCCTCCCGCTCCGCTTCCCCCGCCGTGTGCTTCAGTTCCGTCCAGGCTTCCAGAAAGGTTGCCGAGAGCGGCATGTGTCGGGATTTGTATTCCAAGACAGCCATGGCATGTCGCGCCACCATGTCGAGCCGGGCTCCATCCTCAGCAATCCATTCCTCGAAGCGATCGGTATAAAGCTGCTCGATGTATTGCGAAATCTGGGCCAGCCGGAGGTTCCTTCGATCCTCATCGGCAGGATTACCCGCCATCTTTGCCACGAGAGCTGCCGCAGTTGTGATTTGGAGATTGGTCAGCGGTGCGCCTTGAGTATCGAGGTAGTTGAGACAGAGATCCCCATCGGGCTGTATGACGATTGGAGTGCTTCCCAAAGCCTGCGTCCAAATCCCGTAGGAGAGTCCTTCTTCCACGATCAGCGTGAAATCATAGTAGGGATCGGTCTGGGACAAGAGATCGCACATGAATGCCGACTTCCCGGCCCTCGTCATCCCGAGCAGCACTGCCAGTTGGGGAGTTTCCGAAAGGAAGTTTCGCACTCCGACAAGATTCCTATTCGATCCGTCGTAAAGAGCCTCTGCTCCCTCCAGATGCCCTGTGAAGGTCGAGGAAAACGGCAGCATATCGGCCAGCCATTCATCCAGCCCGCTATCGGCATGGTGGGTGTAGTTGCCCAAGAGCCATCCAGGCCAGGTCTGATACCAAATGTTCTTGGTGGTGGCTGCCGAGGAGAGATTGCTCGTCCAGCACTGGGCATCCTCCATTTGCCCGAAGGCCGTCTCAATCTGCCGAGTCTTGGAAACAAGCCCCTCCTCCCTCTCGTCCCAAACATGAACAACGTAGTCGTAGAGGAAGGGAACCGTATCCCCTTGGGCCAGATTGCGGATGCGCTCCTCCTTCACTTCCTTGGCTGTCAGAAGCGAATGCTTTCCCTCTGCCGCATAGTCACCCCGCACCCGTTTGAGGGACTTTTCCGCCTTGTCGATTTCCCGCCGGATATTCTGGGGATAAAGATTGACCGTGATCGCGTAGTCCAAAAACGGAAGCGAGGTCAACGCCCAGAAAATCCCTCGCCTTGTCCTCTGAGGACGCCGCTTGAGGATCACGAGATTGTGGTAGAAGCCGTCCGAATAGAACCCAAAGGTTTTCCCCGCCTGCACCCCTTGGTGCCAGCAGTTCTGATGGATGGTTTCCTCCTCCCGGAACTGACCGATCGGGTCATAGCCATCCCGGCGCAAGTATGACGGATTGAAGAAGGTCGCGTAGTGCCGGTAGAGATCCTCCGTCCCCATGGCTGTGACTCCACATCCATGGCCCTCGAAGAGAGAATCAAGCACTCGTCCATGTTGGGCGAAGGACTCGTTGTATTGGGAAAGAAGCCTCTGGTAGTGCTCCTCCAGACCTTTCCTTGAAGCTGATACTGGCGGGTCGGCATCGATTTTTTTCGATAGGAAGAGCAAGAGCTTTTCCCGTCGCAGTCCGCCGGACTGCATCGCCTGCCAGTAGCGATTGAATCGTTCATTACGGGTGATCGCCGCCCATGAGGACGGATCACACCGCGTATCGGTCACCTCCTTGTAGGCCAGGAGTTCCTCCCGGTAATCAGAATCCACCGACCAGCGGATTTGACAGCGGGTCGATTCATCCAGCGAGTGGAGGAACTGACGGACGGACTGATAGAAGTCATCCAGCGTGTGATCGCTGGCCTGCCGCAGATCCGGAGCATCGATCACATACCCCTTTGAGACTGCGCCCCGCCGATCCAGTTCGTTCCAGATAAGAAGGTCTTTCGAGATCCAGCCGTTAGGAGCCTTCATGGAGAAGCGGGTTACGGGGTTGTTTGACCGGAGCCATCCACCCGTTTCCAGAGAGGAGGGTTTCAAGCAGATCGGTATCGAATGACTTCGGCTTTCCCTGACGCAGGCCGAAGATGTAGAGCGCTGTCACCACGAAAGGCAGGGCACCGATTCCCACGCAGACAGCCGGTGAGTGCCTGTGTGAGAGCATGAGGGCCAGACCGAGGCCGATCATCCCGCTTGCGAGAAGAAAGAGGATATTCATCCCTTCGATCCCCCAGATCTTGCCGTCACTGTCATCACCCGCATGGGTGGGAATAACGCTCCGGCTCATTGCCCCACGCTGATGGTTGGCATCCCCCCGGCGCTGAAGAGCGCTTGGGCGATCAGGACTGAGAGGCCGAGGAGGAGGCCTCCCACAATGGACATCTTGCCCATGTCGGCATTACCGCTGCGGACCTGCCATCCGCCATGGGCGATGACGATGACCGCAATAATGTAGAGGAACTTCGCGATGATTCCGAGACCTTGGGACAACGCGCCGTCGAGTGAGCTTGCTTGAGCAATGATGAAGTGGTGCATAGGAGCCACACCATAGAATCGAAATCTCGACCCCTTGCTCCCACTCGGGAGCAATTGTTCAAGCCATCCCATAGCGGGATGCTTTCGCGGACTCGATGGCCTCGTCCAGGCGGCATGATTTCCGAATCATTTCGGGATAGAGATCGCCCACCTCGACCTTGAATGCCCGGGCCAGATAGATCATGTCCTCGTCAGAAACCCATACAAGACGGGCCTCGATCTTGGAAACACGGCATCGCGTTCCCTCGTCCATTCCGAGGAGTTGGAGCCGTGTGGCTAAGTCATTCTGAGACCAACTGCGCTGATGACGGAGATGCCGAACTTTGGGGCCGATGAGATTCAGGTTTTTCACCCGGGGTGAAACAGCCTCCCCCGCGTTACCTGTCACCTCATCCGTGACGCAACCATCAGCGCTAACTATTGGGATGCGGGATGGATGACTGGCTCTTGGAGGCACACTGCCACTCTTGCCAGCAAAACTCCCGCAACTGCTCCCAAGTGGGAGCAACATGTATGACTCACCCTAAATAGTCGGGCTTAAAAACCTCTTATCCTGTGCGAAAAAGCAAACAATTTCACTTGAAGCTTGAAGGTGCGTTAATCCGCATTTCAAGAACTTTGAGGTCATCGAGAATTTCATTCCAAGGTGGCGGTTCACAGAAAAACATATCTCGCATTTCAGCGTAATCGCGGGCCAGAATTTCGGAGCGCTCTTTTTGCGGCATGAGACGAAAAGTCCCCGGAACCGCTGTTTCCGTGTGAGCCCATACGGCCGGAAAAAACACATGCTTGTGAGCCATAACGCGGGCACGCAGGTCATCCCGATGCAGGGCGCTGTTTGCGCTTTCGGTTTGAGCTAAAGCGGCCACATCCGCATAGTGACGGGAATAGCGGTCCGGTATCATTTTTTCTGGAGTGCTCCCCAAAAACTGAACCAGAAGTTATGAGAGTTGGCGGCGCGGAGCGCCGCAGGAACTCTCATGAAAAAGAAAAGACACACACCGGAAGAAATCATCAAAAAGCTGCGTGAAGCCGAAGGGTTGATCGCGGCAGGCAAAGGAGTCGATGGGGCAGCGAGGACCATCGGCGTCAGCGTGGCGACCTACCAGCGCTGGAAGAGCCACTATGGGGGCGTCAAGAAGGATGCGCTCAAAAGACTGCGGGAGCTGGAGAAAGAGAACGCCCGGCTCAAGCGGGCAGTGGCCGATTTGACCTTGGACAAGGCGATCTTGAACCCGAATCCGGCGATTGAACTGAAATCGCCGCCTGGGCTCCCGCCCTAAATCGCGCAACCCCCGCACGCCAGATCATCCAAAAGCTCCCCCTCTCCTGGCGGCTTGGGCAAAAGCGGCGCGATTGGATTTCTGGCATTCAATGCTTCTTTAATCAACGGGATGTGCTTTTTAAGACCACCCCAACTTTCCGAGAACCTCAACACCACATCCCGCCCCTTCCGGCCCAAGATCGCTCCACCCACAAACACCGCCGTCCGCAATGTCGAGGGCTTGCGATACCCGCTCTCCCGCGTCACTCCTGCTTGGTAAAGCGACAGCAGGTTGAAACTCAACACCACCCCGAGGAACGCCGCCTCTGTTGCGAAAAACTTCTTCGTGCAAAACCCGTCGGCATTCAGATCATTCTTCATCTCCTCGATCCGTTGCTCCACCGTCGCCCGCCCGTTGTAGTCCCTCCAAATCTCCAACGCCGACTCCGTGCGGTTTGTCACCCAGACCCGATAGGTATACCCCGGCACATCCAGCAACCGGCGTCCCACCGCCTCCTTGTCTTCCCGGATTTTCTCCCGCAACACCACAAACCTCCGCTCCAGATCCCACCCCGCCAACTTGACCCGCAACGAACTCACTTCGTAATTGCCTTCCTCCACCACCACCCAATCGCCGATCCCGCACAACTTGTGCTTCATCTGCCTTCCCAACCTCGCCACCACGATATAGGAGAGTCCCATCTCCTCCAAAAACCTCAGAAGCTTCTGGTCGAAAAAAACGCTGTCCGCCCTCACACAGCGAATACCCATCCCCTTTGGCAACAACGCCAATGCCTCCTTCAAAAACTCCACCACACCCCGGCCTGCCCCCGTGTTTCCTGACCGCAACCACGCGTGCAAAACAAAAGGCATCTCCGCCAGCACCGCCAGAATCGGATGATGGCTCTTGCGGCCTGGTCGCCTCGGATTATAACCCTTCGCCGCCCCCTCCTGTCCTCCCTCACGCGAAAACACCGTCGAATCCAAGTCCAACGAAAACCCCTCCTTCGGAGCCTCCAACAACTCCAGCATCCAACGCCATAGCGGACGCCAGAAGGCCTCGATGTGCGCTTGCGTGAACCGATGGAAAAACCGCCGGATCGCATCCTCCGCAGGAAAGCGCTTCACCCCCAAGAGTGCATGGAACGCCGTGTCGTGCCGTAACCACCCCGCGTGCGCAAACCGGCTCCCTCCCACGACCACCGCGCTGATGAACGCCATCAGTGTCTGCTCTGGCGCTATCGCATTGGGTGAGCGGTATTCAAAAGGCATCACCGCCGCAACCCGCTTGGAAAACTCCAGAGCTCCCAACCACGCAAAAAACGATGCCATCCCGGCAAATGGCGTCACCGCCTTCGGCGTCGTCTGCAATTTCAGCTCGTCAGAACCAAAAAGCGGGTTGAAATTGAAAGTATCGTTTTGTGCGGCGGAGGCGGTGTCGGTTTTGTTCACACCACCACTGTGCATCAGCCTTCCCGCGCAAAACGACTTTTTTCAATCGCCGGTTTCGGGTTGAAGGAGATTGCGGAGGGAAAATGGTAGGCCCGGCCCGCAAACGTGAGGCGGTCAAGCATGTTGCAGAGCGTCTGAAAACGAGCGAGCGCCGGGCCTGTGCGGGTCTTGGACAGCCCCGAAGCACCCAGCGATATCAAGGACGACGCCCGAGTGCCGATGCCGGTTTGATCAAGGCAATGCGGCGCATTGCGCGGCGCATTGCGCGGCGGGAGACGCGTGCGGGCTATCGCAGCGTGGCGCGGCATCTGCGGCGCGAGGGTTGGCAAGTGAACATCAAACGCATCCATCGGCTCTGGAAACAGGAGGGGCTCAAGGTGCCGGCCAAGGTGCGCAAGAAGCGGCGGCTGGGCAACTCGGCCAACGGAGCTCAGGAGTTACGGGCCGAGCGGATCAACCACGTCTGGAGCTACGATTTCGTGTGGGATCAGACTGAGCAGGGACGGCGGCTGAAATGGCTGCCGATTCTGGATGAACACACCCGCGAGTGCCTGGCATTGGAAGTGGAATACTCCATGACAGCCTGTGACGTCATTGGGGTTCTGGAGCGGCTGGTTCAGGAGCGCGGAACCCCGGAGTTCATCCGCTCGGACAACGGCCCCGAGTTCATTGCGCAGGCGATCAAAGACTGGATCGCTGGGAAAGGAATCAAGACCCTCTACATCGAGCCAGGATCACCGTGGGAGAACGCCTACGGCGAGAGCTTCAACAGCCGATTGCGCGACGAGTTCCTCAACGTGGAACTTTTCGGCAGCAAGCTGGAGGCGAAAGTGCTGGGCCGTGAGCACCGCGACAAATACAACCATCACCGGCCGCATTCCTCGCTGGGGGATTTGACCCCCGCGGAGTTTGCCGCACGCTGTCTTGCTCCGCTTCGGCCTACGGCCTCCGCTCCGCAAGACAGCGAAACCAACCCGAAAAAAGAACAAATCCTCTCATAACAAGTGGATCAAATTTCGGGGGCACTCCACCACCACACCGAAAAGAAATTCATCGCAGCAAAACCAACGAGCTCATCCCAGCCGGTTTCAGCATTTTTGTTGATGCCGGGTCGACCTGTCTGGAGGCCATTAAAATCCTCACACACCGCGCGGACATCCGCTTGATCACCCACTCCATAAATCTGGTCGCTGCATGCTCCCACGCGGAAGCCAGCATTATCTGCATCGGAGGAGAAATGCGTAAAGTCAGCGGCCCGCTGCTCGCCGCCACCTGCGGCCTCCCAGCCGACGAAGATTTCGACGAGGACGACCTCTGCTCCGCCATGGACTCCCTCATCGGTCACTGGTGCGCCTTGGAAAAAAAACTCGCTACCGAGACTTTCACCCCCCCCGTCAGCCTCGCCCTCTATGACCTCACCAGCGTCTATTTCGAAGGCTCTGGACCCGCGCCCCTCGCGCGTTACGGGCACAGCCGCGACCACCGTTCCGATCGCTCCCAAATCATCTTGGCCGTCGCCACCGACACCCACGGCACCCCTCTCCACATCTCCATCCTGCGGGGCAATCGCACCGACTCCACCACGCTGCCAAGCACGATAAAAATCCTTCGCCGACGCTTTCAAATCCAAGACGCTGTCTTCGTTTTTGACGGCGGCATGAGCAGCAAAATCAACCTCCAGTCCCTCGAAGACGAAGGCCTCGAATTCGTCACCCGCCTCTCCAACTCCACCCTTGAAGCCCCTCCTCAAAGACCTTCCAGGCGAAACCCAACTCGAACTCACCGACGCCCACCGCCTCATCGAAATCGAGCACAACGGCAAACGCCATGTCATTGCCGGAGTCCCCTGGCGCAAAGAGCGCGACCGGGAACGCCGTGAACTGCGCATCGCCAAAGCCGAAGCCGCTCTCACCAAGCTCGCCACCGCCAAGCGCACCAAGCCCGACGCCCAGAAAATCGCCAGCCAAGCCGGACGCACCCTCCAGCAGCTCAAAGCCCACAAATACTTCACCTATCGTGTCGACGATGCCGGCATCCTCCAGTGGGAACGCAATCAAGACACCATCACTGCCGAGACCGCCCACGACGGTTGGTATCTCCTCCACACCAACCTCCCCATCGACCGGGCCGATACCTCGCAAGTCCAAGGCCACTACAAAAACCTTCTCGAAGTCGAAGAAGCCTTTTGCGAACTCAAGAGCTACCTCCAAGTCCGCCCCGTCTTCCATCGCAAGCCCGAGCGCGTCATCAACCACGTGCGCATCTGCTTCCTGGCCTATTGGATCAGCGCCCGCCTCGCCCGCCAGTGGCGCCTGTGTGGCGAAACCGGCGAAGTCACCCGCATCCTGCGCCAACTCCAAACCATCCGCCTCGGCTCCATCCACCTCAAAAACGGAGGACTCCAAGTCCTCAAACAAATCACAAAAGTCCCCGCCGACCTCAACGCCCAACTCGCCCAACTCAAACTCCTACACCTCTTCGCCGCCCCGCCCGCCTGGGCCAAAAACGCCGAACCAACACAGACGTAGCCCGAAAAAAATCGCTCCGCTTGTGTTTATCGGCTTCTCCGGTCGGGAAGAAGGGAAGTCAGGTTAAAGGACTTGAAGATCGAAAACAAAGTGTGCGAAAAAGGCTTCCCGCCATCCGCTTCGTTCACAAGCTCCTTCAAAACAACACTGTCATGCGTGCTGGCCGCCGTCACACGATAGTCAGTGATCAAGGAAGTGCACGCATCCGTCTTGATGTGATCTTTATAGCCAAAAAAACTCACGCCGTTCTTCTTCACCCACCGCGCGTCCGTATCCTTGTGAGACCTTTTGCTCTCCTCCCACTCGGCAGGAACATGTCCGGATTTGATTCTGGCATTTTCCTCGCGGCTATTGCGTTGCTTGGGAACTTCAACGATCGTGGCGTCGATAATCGAGCCGTTTTTGGCAAAAACTCCCTCGGCTTCCAATTTTGCTGAAAACTGGTCGAAAAGTTGGCGGTCCAATCCTTTTTCCACCAACGCTTCCCGGAAACCCCAGAAACTCGTGTAGTCTGGAATGGTCTCCCCAGTATTCAATCCCAAAAAGCGAGTAAAAGAAAAGCGGTCCGTAATTTGAAACTCCAATTGTTCATCACTAAGGTTGAAAAGACGCTGAACAATCAAAGCCTTGAACATTAAAACCAAATCCAGAGGCTTGCGTCCGGCGGGACTTTTGCGCTCTGCCTTCCGCAAGGCATCGTTCAAAACAGGTCGAAACATCTCAAAATCAATATGCTTTGACAGCTCTTCCAGAGGGTCTCCCAAACGGCTTAAAGCGGCAAGTCTCTTGCTTTCATCGAAAAAAGAAGTTTGGTATATTTTCATGTCGAAACTACGAAGCATTAAGTGTGCCAATTACATGGCATAGAATGCATTGTTATTTTTCAAACCGCCCTAAAAAAAGTCAATAATTAATTCCTTCTCTGACCCCTCTTACATTTAGTTTAAATCATTTTTTGTCTCAACCGGACAGTAGTGGATTCCCCAGCGAATGTTCTAACGGATATGGACGTCTACACCGAGTAGGCAAAGAGCATAGTTTGCTCACCGGTGAGGTTGCCACAAAAAATCAGCGGTTTTGCTGTTCCAACTTGCGAAGCCGCTCAGCGCGGGTCCGTTGGCGTTGCCAAGCCGATTTCATGGGGCTGGGAAGATCGAGGATAGAGGCTGGAGGCGGGAGGAAGGTGTAGTAGTGGAATATGCCGTTTGCGAACAAGGCAACAGGCAATTTTGTCTCGACATTGATCCAAGCTTGTGCCTCAAGTGCTTTTACTGAAGAACTGTTACGCCCCTCAAATTCTTTAACAAAAGTTTTTCCTCCAATAACCTTATCTACTTGAGACATTTGAGGTGCTGGCACAGGCTCAGGCTCCGGAGCGGGGGTAATTGCGTAGTGATAGCAAGTTTGATTATACAGTTTAACAACACCTTTGTAATTGTTTAAACCGATCCACCAGAAACCCGGAAAGCCAGGACCAGAGTTCAGGGAACCAATCGAGCCATCGGGAGGAGGACCTTTGCCTGGAGAGGCCAAAATGAGAACCTGCGAAGCATCGTTGTCCGCAGTGGTCAGAACCATATCATTTACATACCAAGTATCTTTTTTAGTTTGACCATCAGAAACTTGAAAAAATTCAATACCTTTCGTGTGGTTGGCAAAGACTTGTCCTTTTGCTTTGAGGGCAGCGGAATCTTTTACCAACCCATCTGCAATTAATATATTCCAAGATGAAAAATCCGGTGGGTTATTTATGAACGGGGGCGTTGGCGGTGGGATTTCAGTTTGTTGAGCATACAGGCCCGCACATTTACCGATTAAATAAATTAATAAATATACTATTAAAAAACTTTTATTCAGTGGCATATTCATATTGTTGTTCAATAACTCTTGCAAGTGGGCGGTCGATGGCAGTTGTGGACCACACATTTTTCTCGCCATCTACTATAAAATTTCCATTTGAAAATCGGCCTGCTTGCGCAACAATTTGGACAAAAATATTCCACGTCCTCGTTTGAGTTGCGTCCGCCAAACTTCGAGAAAGAGATTCTAAAGAACATTTTCCATAACCAAGCCCTGCACTGTTTACTTGCGACTGCACAAGGGGCACGAGATCAGCCTTATTTGACAAAGGCGTTGAGGAGGTGATTGTGGATAAATTTGTTGCAATAACTGTAGCTTCCGCTGATGAAATCGAGGGAGAACTTACGATCTGCTCTCGTTTTGTCATCCCCGATAGAAGAGCCCTTAAAACGGGTTGGTGGCGCGTATTCAAATTCACCACACCGGCTCGGGTTTCGGCGGAGCTTTCATCCACACTGAAGAAATCCAAAAGGGAAGCATCTGCACTTAAATTTGAAAAAAAATCTAATGTCTTAAAAGGCTGGTCACGAAAAACAAAACCCAACTCGGCCACGCTTCGAAAAGGGCGATTAAGAATGATAGGACGATCTGAGTTATTTCCTGGAACGCTACTACTGCCTGAAATGGTGGAATTTGAATTTGTTAATAAAAAGGGGTTCCCATTTCTTGTTGGAGCAGCATTCCAGGAAGGATCAGGGTAAAGACCGCAGTCGGCAATTCGCCTGACTCCGTCAGGATCTACATAACTGGCTTGCCGTGCACCGTTTCCTGTTCCAGAAGTGCCGCAATCTGAGTTGTTTACCCTGTTGTTTCGTGATAGGAAGGACGGGTAAAAATTATTTGTCTGATTACTCGCATCGGGAGGGAAAACTAAATCTTTCAGAAAATCAGGCGTAGAGTCATAGACAGGGTTTGACTCATTGCAAGCAAATCCACCATCAGCGGCGGCTCGTGCCCTAACACCAGGAAGTTGCACTTGCGTGTATTGAACAATGTCGTTTCTATATCCAAGCGGCTCCATGTTCCATAAGCCTCTGGTTAGACGACCGCCGTTACAGAGACCTCTTAAGTTAAGGTTATTGCTTCCCACAGTATTAAAGCGTATCGAGCGAGGATCGGCCTTTACAATGACCTGACAGAAATTAGCGACCATGTCGAATTCTGCTGTGGCGTAGTTGGGACTTGCTCCTCCTACCCAGAGCCCCCCTGAACCTGAATAATTGTATGGAACCATATTTCTCCACTCCGGGACCGGCACAGCTTCCCAATTTGCTCCATCCCCCCAAGCCCCCCCAAGGAGATTGTTTATCGTAGTGTAAAGACCCGACGTCCAGGTTGAATCATCACCCTCCACACCGGCAGTAAGGGAGTATGGATACCATGCCCCATTAGGAGCTTGGTATTCGAGGGAAATTTGAAAAGGATTTCCAAAAGCTGTCCCGCCATACCAAACAAAAATAGGTGCAGGCGAATTATTTGTAGCTGCTGGAGCTCTTGGCGGAAGCCGAAAGCCGACCGGCTGCCCCCTACCAGTATTGTAAGTGTTTGGGTTGGCAGCCTGAACATAATTCAATTCCCAACTTGGATGGCTCATGAATTGCTCCCAGCCCTGTCCCGTGTAGGGCCCTTGTCCAGATGAAGGCGCAGATGCATCATTAATAGTAAGATACGAATCCTGCCCAAAGTTGTTTACAGAGTCCCGAGCGGCTTGAGTCAGATTTATTGAAGTGGGTGGGATGAGTTGATTAACCGCTGCAGAATTCCATCCAACACAAGTAGTAACTAAACCCTCAATTTTTATTCGAATGGGAGGCCTCTTTGCTGAAGGGGGCAAGGGTATTAAATTGTTATCTCCAGCTGACTGAAGATCAGGACCTTGAAAAGGATTAAAAAGTATCGGCATGATAACAATTGAAAATTGGTAATCTGCTGGCGTTAGTGTTGCGTTGTTTGTTGCATTTGTGTTGCGGATTGGCACTTGCGTCCATCGACTGATGTATGGCAAGCGCTGGACGCCACAAGCGATCCAAGGCGTTCCTAGCGCATCGTAAGCTATTCTTGTAGGGAAGCTATCACTCTTAACTTGATCAATCGCACTCGCTCCTATTCGGAAAACCTGAAAATCCTTGGATTGCTGAACAACATCCGGCGTTAGTCGATTGGATGAAGTGGCAAGCCCAAGAGACCCAGAAAGTATTCCTGCTTTCAGAGTTTCAAAGAAATTGGGCTCGCGATTTTCGGTGGCGACTTCGTCGAGGTTTTTGATGGCGGACTGGAGGGTGGCTCCGGAGTGGCCGACATAATCCCAGCGGTATTCGCCGGAGTTCCAGCGCAGGCCGAGGGTTTTTTGGATGATGTCGGCGGAGGTGAGTGTGGATTGGCCATTGGCTTGGCGGAGTTGGTTGATCGCGGCGAGGTCTTTGGTGAGAGAGGCGGGTGGATCGAAGGAGGCCGTATTCAAATTAGCATCCTCGAGCCAAGTGAGGCGAGAGAGCGGAAAGCGTTTTTTGACAAGTGGCTCACCGGGAGCAGCGTTAGATCCGTCGAGGCGGGTGAAGGCGCTTTTAACTCGGACATTCGGGATGTGGCGGTTGGCGGAGGTGGCGTTTTCCGAAAGGGCTGCATAGTTGATGGAGGAACCGGTCGGAGTGCTGGGTGACCAACTGGGAGCATTGAGTTCGCGGGAGAAGTGGGTCAAGTAGGGCAAAGCAGGAAGCAAGGCGGGATTCTGGGATTGGGCGTAGCGGATGAGATCTTGGCGGCTGGCAAAGAAATTGTTTTGCGTAGTGGCATTCGCGCTGGAGGTGGGGGTGGTGGAGAGGAAACCGCTCCGGCGTGCACCCTCGACATACTGACGATAAGCAGTGGTGGAGTTGCTTGAAGAGGGGTTGCGGAAAGCCACCAAATCATTGATGGCGTTAGCGCTAAGACCAAGGGCGGTCAAATCGGCTCCAGCTTGAGTATTTTTGATCGGGGCGAGGTCGGAGGGAGTCAGAGAGGTCGGGTGGCCGGCGACGTTGGCGTCGAGAAGCCCTCCGATCTCGTAGGCATTGTAAGCGAAGCGACCGATGATGGATTTCTCATTCCCAGAAGGCCCCGTTGTGACGCTCGCTGCGAGACTCCCATTTTTCAGCACATATATCCAAGTCGGTGCGGTTGCATTCGAGGTGAAGCTTCCGTTGACGGTAAGTAAAGGGGCATTCCAAGTGGAAAGGGGAATGGAACGACCGTTGCCAGAGGGAGAAACCGTGCTGTCGGCGGAGGCAAAAGGGTCCGCTCCAGAGGCACTCTGCCGGATGAGGTTCGAGAAGATAGGGTCTGTTGTCGAGAGAGTGGAGGCAATTTGTCGCAGCGGAACAGCATTTGCGGGCGCGAGGGGTCGGTAGATGGTGGTGCCGTTGACGGTGGTGGCGTTGGATCCAGTAACAATTTCTTGGAGGAATTGGCCTGCGACATAATCCGCGCCGGTTTTAGCGAGTTGCTCGGCGAGGACTTCGTTGGCGCGGGAGGATTCGATGGCACGGTTGGAGGTGGCTCGGGAGAAGAAGGCGACGGCGGCGACCGTGGCCAAGACGACCAAGGCAAGCGTGATGACCAAGGCCATGCCTGAACGGGAGCTGGAGCGAAGAAATTGAATCATGGGGATGATCTTACGGAGTTGAAATCGTTTTTTTCAGGATTCGGATGGCAGCCTTCGTCTGTGGTGGAATGTCGGCTACATCGACTTGATCACGCCACACAGCGGGGTCGGTGCCGAGCGCCGCTTGAGCCACAGTGAGCTTGGAGGTTTTGTGGAGAATACTCAAATTTTGTTCATCGACAGCGGCAATCCAGACTTCGAGAGCGCGCGTTCGGTTGGTGAGGCCGGAGGCGAAGGAGGGGGTGGTGGTGAGGATGGCTTTGAAGCCACTGGGGGGCTTCAAGCCGTTGTAGGAATTTGTGGCCCAGTTTGCTGATGCGGAATCTGATATTTCGTAAACATTTGCACCATCCGCCAAGGCCCTGATCGATAGTCGGAGGATGCCCTTGGCCAGCGGTTCCGTGGGTGTGGTGGTGGCATTCGCGGCCGAGTCGAGGAGATCGGCTGCAGTGGCGTTGTAGGTCACCGACCCGTAGGAGCGGAAAATTTGATTCGATTCGTTTGTTGAGTAGGCGACCGCCAGAAAGCGGTGACTGGAGGATCCGAGCGGTCCACCGCGCGAGGTCAAAAGCGCCAGATTCGTGGCCGAGCCAGCGGCGGCGGGCGCGAGGATGGCGGCGTTGTTTCCAACAACTCCCTGCTCGATATCCGTGGCCATGACATCCAGCGCCCGGCGCGCCGAGGCCACGGAATCCATCTGTTGGTTTTGGATGAGTGTGGCCCGCATGATGCCGTTAATGACCTGAAGCATAATGACAAGGATCATCGCCAAGATGGCGGATGCCACAAGAACCTCAAGAATGGTGAATCCCTTGGGCGTATGCCGCTTCATGGCTTCACGAGAAAGACGAGCCCGGAGGTGAGCGAACCGTCGGCTCCAGACCAGCTCTGATTGGCGGAGTTCCATGCAAGATTAGCCGCCTGGGCGGTCCATGCGACACTGACCGTGGCGCGTCCGGGCGAGGAGATGGAGGCTGGTGGCGTGTAGTCGAGTTGGGCTTTGACGCGCTTGAAGGAGTTGTTCGTTGTGCCCTCCAGGGTGAGGTTCGTCCAAGCATGCGTGGCGGAGGATCCATTCAGGCTGTAGGTGGCGTTTTGTCCGGCGTAGGCAAATGTATAAGTGCCATTCTGCGAGCGGGCATTCCGAAGGCTCTCCGCGATGCCATTAAGAATTTGTGCCGCACCGGCCTGCTCATTGGCGTTTTGAACGGATTTCAAGCCAACAGGAAGCAGACCGACAATCGCGAGAAGGCAAAATGAAACGATTCCGACGGCCATAACGACTTCGACCAGCGAAAAGGCCTGAATGCGCAAGGGGCGTTTCATTTTTTCTGGTAAATCGTGGGAATGCCGACACTGCCGTCGATGACGATGGCTATATCGTTGTTCGTTGCGGCCGTGTTGCCGCGCATTTGTCTAAGGCCGATGCCTATGCGCGGGTTAAACGCGTTTGTGTATGTGGGCGAGGTATTTGTGCCCACCTCGCCGGTCGGTGAGAAGGTGATCGTTTTGCCGCTTTTAAATTCAACTGAACCGCATGTAAAGTTTCCGAGGCCGGTAGCAGCTGCGCTCCAATCGATGATAGGCGAGCCGATGTTTGTTCCGACATTCACGGAGCTGGGATTTACGATGCCTACGCGCTCAAGCAGAAGAGGACGGCTGAGGGGTTGGAGATTGATTGTGCTTGTGTTTGTTGTCCCATCCTTCGAGTAAACCATTCCGACTCGGAGATCGACATTCCCCGAGTTCGTTTGAGGCAGGAGACCAAGCCACACGTAGGTGCGCCGGGTGACGGCCTCCGAACGCGCCAACTCAATCGCACCAGCCAATTGATAGGCGGCGCTGGAGACTCCCCGGGCCTGCCCGATGGTGTTAAACGCGGGAAGTATCAGCCCGGCCATAATGCCAATAACAGAGATCACAACAAGCAACTCAATGAGTGTGAATGCGCTGTTTTGAATGGCGGAGCGGAACTTTAAATGCAGGAAGTTCGGGGCAGTCACAGTTTTGCAACTTTATGCACTATTACACCCTTCAAACGACTTGTCAAACCCAAGAAATTCAGACAACAGACTTTTCATTTAACCTCCAAGGCATCCAAGGAGGCTCGGGCTGTGACACATTGACCGGCTGCGAGCTGGGCAGATATGGCATCCAATGCCGCTTTCGGCGCTGTTCCTTTTTGACGCAAAGCAAGAAGCCTTGCCGGGAGGCGGAGGTCTTCCTTGGTGAAGGTGAAGGCCTCGCCCATTTCCTTGCGGCGGGCGTCTTGGATGATCTCGAGGTCGGTGTAGCCGGTCTCGTGCGTGGGTTCAATGATGGTGCCTTCGCCGTAGTCATTCCAAGTCACAAGTTGGACAACGGGCCAAGGACCTTCCATGGCGGCTTGAAGCGTCTCAAGCATAGTGCGCCCCTCTCGGCGGTCGAGCGAAAGGAGGCTTTGCTCGTAGATGTCCTTGTAGCCGGGGTAGGCCGAGGGAATCGCCTTGAGCGGATCATTGGAGCGGTAGGAGTGGGTGTCCTTCAGCTTTTGGATAATCTCTTCAGATGCTGGCTCCCCTTGGAAGGGCTCGGTGTGAACCCAGCTGAATCCTCCATCGGCACCGGCGCGTTTCCAGAGATGGTGCAAGGCAAAAAAGGCGGGGCGTCCACTGGGAAGATCGAGGCCCGCAGTCCATGCATCGCGGTCTTTGACAAAGATAGGGCCGAAATTCAAAAGTAGCGGGCGACCGTCGAAGCGGAAATACTGCGGGGCGGGGAACCACTCATCAGCGAGCCATGCGGCCATTTCCTTGAGGTGGGCGGGAATATCCGACTCTTGAATGACGCCGTTTTTAATGAGCGCTTCGATGGTGCGGTCCTCGTAGCAGACGGCGAATTTCATGTTCTGCTTGCCCACGGCGTCAAAAAGGGCCCCGGTGGCCGTGTGGATGGCAGGGAAGTCGTGGAGCGAGGCAATGCCATACCAGTCGGCAATGACGCCGTTGATCCCGGCGATTTTCATTTGTAAAAGTTGGCACTCCAGCACATCGGGATCGGTGGAGTCATAGAGCCCGATGAGCGGATGGAAATGCGAGCGGATATCGGGGAGGCCTTTCTCATCCAATTTCTCTGGATCGTGGGGCGGATTGCCGCCGGACCAATGGAATCCCCAGTTTCCGCGCACGGCGGGGGTTTCATACCAAGGCATCACATGGGCGAGCAGAATCTTCCTGCCATCCGCTCCCAAAGCGGCAAGCACGGGAGCTGGATCGACGGGTTCCACGGGTGCGGAAGGTTCTTCGGCGGCTACCGGTGTGGTCTCCGTTGCAGGAGTGGCCTCCACTGCTGCTGGGGCGGCTTGCACGGGAGTCGGTGCCTGAGCGGCAGGCGTGGGGGAAGGGGTGGAAACGGGCGTCGGCGCAACCTCAGCGGGTGCGGCAGGCTCTTTGCAGGACGAGAGACAAAGGGCCGCTGCGGTGGCGAAAGAAAGGAGAAGCGAGGTTTTTTTGAGCATGATGTGTCGTTGATTTAGAGGACTTGAATTTTTTGGGGAAAACTTTGTGGGCAGTCTTTGCGAGAGAGTGGAGAAGGGTGCGGAGTATTCAAATCCTTTGTTTGATTGGGAAAATGCAATGCAAACGGGAGTAGAGAGTAGGCGGGTGCATTGTGCGAAAAATCCAAAGTCTTATTTACGTAAAGTGCCTTACGCTTCCGCCTCGCACCCACTTGCCCTCGATTTCCATGCGAACGGGCTGCGAAGGAACGCCCATGCGCCCGCCTTGGATCGAAGAGATCAGCAAATCAATGGCGGTTGCTCCCACGGCGCGGGAATTTTGATCGATGCCACCCAGCACAAGATTTTTCGCTGCCTCACCATCCAAGTCCAAAGAGACGTAGCCAATCTCCTGCGGGATCGAGAGACCTCGCTGGGCGAGAAATTTCAACCCCAACCCGTCCACACTCACGATCACATCGGGTTTGTGACGGTCGAACCATTGATCAAACGCGCTCTGGGTTGGGCGGGAGAGCAACAAAGGCGGGGCGTGCCGTTTGCCACCGGCATATTGCCTATGATGAAGAAAGGCAGCAGACCACTTTCCATTCACACGCAGGTCGAGGGACTCTTCGAGAACGAGACCGATGCGCTGGTAGCCGAGCAGAGCGAGTTCCTGGCAGCATTTCTGCATGGAGGTATATTGATCGTGCATGGCTCTGTCGAGATCCGGTCGCTCCACCGTTTCGCTGATCTCCACTGCGGCAAAACGACTGAAATCAAAATCGATCGTCCGGTTTTTCCCCTGCTCCAGGCGGTCTAAAAGGGGAGCGATGACAACGCCCTCGATGCCACGGTTCCAAAGAATATCGGAGAGCCGGGCACGGGGCATGTCAGGATCGTTCATCCAGAACTCCTCCAAGCGGTATCCGTAGTCCCGCGCGCGCGCGACCGCGCCCTCCACATACCTGCGCTCGGTGGCAAATTGCCTCCAAGCCTTGGGCGTCTCACCAAATGTCAGGAGTCCCAAGCCGGAACAGCATGCTTTGGTGGAGGATGTGCGAATACGAGAAAGGAGTTTTGCCACCTCCGGGTCCGGCTGATAGCCGAGCTTCTGGGCGGTATCGATTATTTCTTTCCGCTTCTCCTTTGAAACGCCCATCTTCCCTCGAAGCGCAAGCGATACCGTCATGCGCGTGACTCCGGTCTTTTCAGCGATTTCTCGAAGAGTGAGGTTTGATCGGGAACGCATTTCCAAGGTTAGGAGAAAGGTATGGTCAGCAAAACGACACCGATTCGCAAGACGGAAATTGCATTATTTTGCATTCCTTGGAAAACTTCTTGTCAGAGGTGGTGGAGCAAAAAATCCGTGTTCTACAGAGGCATTGGACACAAAGAAAAACGCGCTACTTTACGTAAACAAAAAAGAAGTTTTCTATCCATGGGCGGCGCATCGGAAATAGCAGGGAAACCACAAAAAATGACCATCTACGGAACCTCCCTGCTTGCGTTTTGTGTTGTCTGCGGACTCCTGCTCGGACGCTTCCTTGGAATGGCCGTGGGTCTGGAAGCAAATGTGGGGGGAGTAGGGATCGCGATGATCATGCTGATTGTGCTTGGTGCCAAGTTGCAGGCGAAAGGCCTCATGGGCTCAAACGCAAGTGGGGGCGTAATATTTTGGAGTTCGATCTACATTCCTGTGGTGGTTGCAATGGCGGCCTCCCAAAATGTGGTGAGCGCGATCCGAGGCGGACCGGCTGCGATTTTGGCTGGAGTGCTTTCCGTGGGTGTCTGCATGGCACTGGTTCCGGTATTGGCCAAGATCGGAGCGCCCAAGGGCGGGTCGGCTTTTCCAGATAAAAAGCCGTGAACGATCTACTGAACGCCTCCTCATCCGTTTTCCGCGAGTATTCAATAATAGTAGCCCTCGCCAGTGTGGGAGGCGTTCTCTGGGTATCCTACGCCCTCGCGAACAACATCGGCAACGGTCGCCTCCACGGATCGGCTGTAGCTATTTTTATCGCACTCGTTTTCGCCTACATCGGGGGCCTCTCGACAGGAGGGAAAAAAGGACTGGCCGATCTCGAGTGGTTCGCAGGTCTTGCAGTGCTCGGCGGATCAGCGTTCCGGGACTTCACCATCGTGGCCACGGCATACGGCGTGCGACTCGAGGAATTCGTGAAAACCGGCCTCAGCGGCGTGGTATCGCTCCTCATGGGAGTGTTCCTCTCCTTCGCCGTCGGGGCGGCCGTGGCATGGGGATTCGGCTACCGGGACGCGGCAAGCCTCACAACCATCGGTGCAGGTGCCGCCACCTACATCGTTGGTCCCGTAACGGGTGCAGCCGTGGGAGCATCAAGCGAAGTCATCGCAATAAGCATCGCGGCGGGTTTGGTGAAAGCGATTCTGGTTATGATTCTCACGCCGCTCGCAGCACCCTTCATCGGGTTGAACAATCCCCGAACGGCCCTGATTTTTGGAGGCTTGATGGGAACAACGAGCGGCGTTGCAGCCGGTCTGGCCGCAACCGATGAGCGCCTTGTTCCCTATGGGGCAATGACAGCCACATTCTACACCGGCCTTGGCTGTCTCCTCGGACCCTCGGCCTTCTTTTTGGCAATGAGATTCCTTGTTGGCCAGGGCTGATTTTATCGATGAAGAAAAACCCTTTTTTCGAAAATGCGGAGCGCTGCAGGAGTCGCCGCGCACTCCGATCGCTGCAAGGCGACCACACCTACGCAGACCTCCTCTCGCGCTCCGAAACCCTTGCCCATATGATGGCACGCTTGGCGAATCCACGGACCGGCGAGCGCATCGCCTGTCTGGTCGAACCGAGACTGGATTACGTCGCTGCCCAGTGGGCCTGCTGGCGAATCGGCACGATTTTTCTTCCGCTAAGCCTCTCCGCAAGCCCGCAAGAGCTTGCCTACGCGCTGGAGGACTCCGGAGCAGCAGCAGCCTTCGTTTCCAACTCACTCCTCACGCGCCTCAGCGATGCCTCGGGAGGCCTCATCCCGATCCTCGCAACCGAAGATTGCCACGGCATCCACTCCCACAAGGCCGCCCCCCACGACCCGTCTGATGGCGCAATGATCCTTTACACCAGCGGCACGACGGCGAAACCCAAGGGCGTCCTCACCACCCATGGAAATATCCAGGCCCAAATCGACGCCCTCGTCGAGGCCTGGGACTGGTCGGCATCCGACCGCATCCCCCTCTTCCTTCCTCTCCACCATGTGCACGGAATCATAAACATCCTGGGCTGTGCGCTGTGGGTCGGGGCGAGTGTGGACATGATGCCGCGCTTCGATGCATCGCGCGTTTGCGAGCGTATTGTTGCAGGCGACTACACCATCTTCATGGCCGTGCCGACGATCTACTCGCTTCTGGCTTCGCATTTGGAGGGCCTTCCCGCCGAAGACCAAGAGCCAACCACCCGCGCGATATCCGGCTTGCGCTTGATGGTTTCGGGTTCGGCTGCGCTGCCCGTCTCCCTTCATGAAAAATGGAACCAACTCACCGGTCAGGTGCTGCTCGAGCGCTATGGGATGACCGAAATGGCGATGGCCCTGTCGAACCCGCTTCACGGCGAGCGGCGCCCTGGCACGGTCGGCCAGCCGCTTCCAGGCGTCGAAGTCCGTCTCGTTTCGGAAAGTGGTGCCATCCTCGCAAGCAGCGGGGAACCCGGTGAAATCCAAATTCGTGGCCGCAATGTCTTTTCAGGATACTGGAACAAACCCGAAGCCACAGCCGCCACCTTCTCCGGCGAATGGTTCCGAACGGGCGATGTGGCCGTGCGGGAGGACGGTTACTACCGCATACTCGGCAGGCTCTCGGTCGACATCATCAAAAGCGCTGGCTACAAGCTCTCCGCGCTCGAGATCGAGTCTACCCTCCTTGAACATCCCCAGATTCGGGAATGCGCCGTCGTGGGAATCGCGGATGCCACTTGGGGCGAGGTCGTCGCTGCGGCGTTGGTTTCGGGATTCACGGAGGACAAAATCGCCGACCTTGAAGAATGGTGCCGCTCAAGGATGTCGCGTTACAAAATTCCAAGACGCTGGGCGCTCGTTCGCGACCTGCCCCGCAATGCCATGGGAAAAGTGGTGAAGCCTGAAGTGAAAAACCTCTTTCCCGAACTACCGCAAAAGGCCTGATAATTCTCCACGCCCAAAGCAGCAGCTTTCATTTACCGCCCAAAATCCAACCCATCCATGCTATGACCAAGCCTGCCACCCTTGCCCTCCGCGCTCTTTTTTTCTTTCTCCTGACACTACCTGCGTTCGCGCTGGAACCGTCCAACGGTGTTCCCTACGCGCATGATGGCGAGGATCCCGAAGGCCGCTGCGCGGTTGACATCGACGCTCCGGAGGGAGCCGAGAATTTGCCGGTGATCGTATGGTTTCACGGCGGCGGTCTCACCGAGGGCTCGCGCAGCATCCCAGCCGAATTGAAAAACAAGGGCTGTGTGGTGGTCGCTCCCGGATACCGCCTAAGCCCGAAGGTGAAATCCCCTGTCTATATCGAGGATGGCGCCGCCGCCATAGCCTGGGTATTTGAGAACATCGCGAAATACGGAGGCGATCCGAATAAAATCTTCCTCACAGGCCACTCGGCTGGCGGCTATCTCGTGACCATGGTCGCTCTGGACAAAAAATACTTGGCCAAGCACAGCATCGACGCCAATCGCATCGCGGGCGTCATCCCCTACAGCGGCCAGGCGATCACTCATTTCACAATCCGCAAGGAGCGCGGGATTCCGAGTCTGCAACCAGTGATCGATGATCTGGCCCCCCTCTATCATGTGCGCAAGGACGCACCGCCTTTTCTCATCACCACCGGCGACCGCGAGCAGGAACTCTACGGCCGATATGAGGAAAACGCCTACTTCCAACGCATGATGAAACTCGTTGGCCATCCCTCGGTGGAACTCGTGGAATTTCCGGGAACCAACCATGGCAGCATGGTCCCGCCATCCCACCCGCTTCTCTTGAAGTTCATTGAAAAACATTCTGCAAAGAACTGAGCGGCCGTTCGAGTTTTCGTCCAATCTCCAATGAAATTCCCGACGCTGCGAAACATGGCCATTTCCTCCAGCGTTCTCTTGGCGTCCACGGTCTCAGCCGATGTGCTCGGCATCCCCTACCCCCGTGAAGGCGAGGATCCACAAGCCCGCTGCGCGCTTGATATCCACTCGCCGGAAGGTGCAAAAGACCTGCCCGTGATCGTTTGGTTTCACGGCGGCGGGCTCACCCAGGGGGAACGAAGCATCCCGGAGGAACTCAAAAACCAAAGCTGCGTCGTAGTGGCGGCCGGATATCGCTTGAGTCCGCAGGTCAAGTGCCCGACCTACATCGAGGATGCGGCCTCGGCGGTTGCGTGGGTCTTTGAAAACATCGCCCAATATGGCGGCAACCCGGATAAAATCTTCCTCTCGGGCGGGTCGGCCGGCGGTTATCTCGCGACCATGATCACCCTGGACAAAAAGTATCTCGCCAAGCACGAGATCGACTCCAACCGCATTGCCGGACTCGCCCCCTACACGGGCCAGATGATCACACATTTCACCATCAGGCAGGAGCGCGGCATTCCAAACCTCCAGGCGGTGGTGGATGAAATGGCACCGCTCTACCATGTCCAGAAGGACGCGCCGCCCATACTCCTCACGGCCGGTGATCCGGAAAAGGAACTCCTCGGCCGCTACGAAGAGAATGCGTATTTTCAACGCATGATGAAACTCGTCGGGCATCCAGAAATCGAACTCGTTCAAATCCCCGGTGCCGACCATGCAGGTGTCACCCCGCCGTCCCACTTGCTGCTCTTGAAATTCGTCAAAAAACACTCGCCGCCACAATAGCGCGCGGCAGGTTCAGTTTTTTCCGCCGCTCGTCGAGATGCCTTCGATGAAGGATTTTTGAGTCAGGAAAAAGAGTAGGAGGACCGGCAGGAGGACCAGCGTGGAGGCTGCCATAAGGTGGTGCCATGCGGTTCCCCCCTGCTGGCTTTGGAAACTTTGGAGTCCGAGCGCGAGCGTGAAATCCCTCTGCTCGGTGAGGAAAATCAATGGCCCCAGAAAATCATTCCAGGAAAAGAGAAATTGAAAGAGTGCCACGACAAGCAAGGCTGGCTTGCAAAGCGGAAGGATGATCCTCAAAAAAATCCCTATCTCTGAGCAGCCATCGATTCTTGCCGCCTCGGAAATGTCCTTGGGCAAAGCCAAGAAAAACTGACGCAGCAGGAAGACATTGAAAGCCCCGGCAAAAAATGCAGGTGCCCAGAGCGGCTTGAAGGTGCCAATCCATCCCAGTTCCTTGAAAAGCCCGTAAACCGGAACCATAGTCACCGGAAAGGGAATCATCATGGTCGCAAGAAGCACGACAAAGACCTGATCCCTGCCCCGCCATTCGATCCGTGAAAATCCATACGCCACCAGCGCACTGCTGGAAACGGTGCCAAAGACACTGAGCACACAAACCAAAAGCGTGTTTCCCGTGTAGCGCCAGAAATACTTCATTTCCTCAATCGCCTCGGGATAGTTCTTCCACTGGATTTCAGTGGGTATCCACCGTGGGGGAAGCGACATCGTCTCCTGCAAGGGTTTCAGCGAAGTCGAAAACATCCATGCCAGCGGCGCGATAAAGGCCAGTGCCGCAATGGTGAGAACGATGTAAACAACGAGATTCTGCGTGGCGTGGGCTTTTTTTTGGCTCATGGACTATTTCCCGGCGTAGTAGATGTGTTTCTCCGCAAAGGCTCGCAAAAGAAGGGTGCATGCAAGAATGATAACGAAAAGAACCACTCCGATAGCGCAGGCGTAGCCCATGTTCCAAAAGTCGAAGGCGTTTTGGTAAAGGTAGGTCGCCAAAAACAGCAAAGAGCGCTGGGGACCGTCTCCGCCTCCGGTCAGCACGTAGGGAACCGCAAACACTTGGAAGGAACCGATCAGACCCATCACTAGATTGAAATAAATCACTGGTGAAAGGATCGGCAGCGTGATGTGGAGGGTTTTGTGCCAGAAGCCGGCACCGTCGATCTCGGCTGATTCATAGAGGTGTCGCGGCACATCCTGAAGGCCTGCGAGAAAAATCACAACGGCATTGCCCACTCCCCAGATGACAGTGAAAATGAGGCCCCATTTCGCCCAGCGAGCCTCAGCAAGCCAGTTTGGCGCGACCCATTGCGTTCCAAAGAGGTTGTTCATGAATCCCAGAAGCGGATTGAGAAGATTGTTCACCAACCCGACCTCGCCATTCAAGAGCCACTGCCAGAGGACGGCCAGGCAAACCATGGGAACGAGGGAGGGAAGAAAGAAAATTGTCCGGTAAATTCCACGCCCCCTGATGTCAAAGTTCAGCAGGATCGCCAGCGCAAGGGCGACAACAAGGCCGAGAGGGATTGCTGCGGCACAAAAGAAAAATGTGTTTCCGAGAGCCGTCCAGAAAACCTCATCTGCGGCAAGATCGGTGTAATTGTGCATGCCGATGAAAACCGCCGAGGAGAGCACGGAGTAGTCGCAGAGCGAGAAATAGACGGAACTCACCAAGGGGTAGACACAGAATGCAAAAAATCCAATGATCCACGGACTGATGAATGCCAACCCGGTGCGGATGTTGCGGCGTTCCTCTTTGGTCATTGTTTGCTCCAGAGTTTTTGCAGGGCGGGTTCCATGCGTTTCCATCGTTCGATGCGACGATCCAAATTCTTTTGCTGGCGTGCTTGGACATCATCGAGCGCCTCGCCAGCCGTCGCGCTGCCGCCCCAAATTCGGCTGACAGCATTTCGCATGTCCGCCTCGTAGGAGGTCCAAATCGCTGTGCGAGGGTAACCTTTGGCATTGGGACTTTTTGCGAGCGCTAAAAATTCGCGGATGTGCGGATGGGGATGGGAGTCCAAAAACTCGTCGCTGCAAACCGCCAAGGGGCTGAACTTGAGCTGACCCCGGCATAGCCTTTCCATCACCGGCTGGGAGTTCACATACGCGATGAATTCAAAGGCCTCCCGGGGGTGCTTTGCTCCCGAGGGAATCACCAGCATATCGCACTCGGCGAGCGTCACCGCATCGCGCGCCCCGGAACCGCTCGAGGGGAAGGGAGCCACTCCCCACTCGAAATCGGAAGGTGCGTAGTTTTTTATGAAATTGAAAATCCACACACCCTGCAGAACCATTGCCACCCGGCCGGTAAAGAAGGGGTTCTGCGGCGAGGCAAAGTTGCCGAATCCATCGCGGAACGAAACAAGTTTGTCGGCCCCAAAGCGATCTGGATAGGTCTGCAACCACTCGTAGGCGGCCGTGTTTTCCGGTGCCCGCGCTGTGATCTTCGATCCGTCAACCAAGTCCGCACCCCACCAGTAGCCCCACAACGCATTCCACCAGCCCGGCTCCTCGGGCAGAAACCCGATCCGTTCAATGCGCCCGTCGGCCCCGCGCCGCGTGAGCTTCGCATTGTATTCCTCCAGCTCCGCAATCGTCTGCGGTGGACGATCCGGGTCCAGACCCGCCTCACGGAAAAGTTTTTTGTTGTAAACGAGGGCAATCGTCGTCGGCGTGGAGGGAAGTCCCCAAAGATGGCCGACATGATTGCACAGAGTCCAATAAGCAGGGATGTAGTCTCCGGCCCGGATTCCTTTTTCACGAGCCAACTCGTCAAGCGGCATCAGCGCATTGTTCTCGGCGTAAACCGGCACCGAGTATCCCCACACGCCAGCGATGTCCGGGGGCACGCCACCCGCAGTGGCCAGCATGAGGCGCCTATCGATTTGGCTCACCGAGTTGAAATCCACCCAAATCCGGTCCTGGCTTTTGTTGAAATCCTCCACGACCCCGCGCATGGCCTCGGCCTCGAACCCGTTCCACTTGTCCCAATACTTCAAAACAACCCGCCCCTGCCTCTCCCGCTCTGCGTGCGAGTCGGAGCCGCATCCTACGAGCAGCGGAATAAGCAGGATGAAAATGGAAAAGCAGAACCGAAGCCAAAAAAGTTCGTTGTTCGAGAGTTGGTTTATTCGGGGGGCGCAGGACATCGAGAGTGGTAGTATTCCATCAATACAAAGGGCGGCAAACAGGATGGTGCTAAACTGTTGACTTTTTTCACTCAGGAAATCTATTCAGAACAAACAATGAAGGTTCACACAGTCCGCTCGCTGGCGAATCTGGTAGGAGTTTCACCGGCCACAGTATCCCTCGCATTGAGAAATTCCAATCGCATCAGCCCTTTGATGCGAGAAAAAATCCACAAGCTCGCCGCCGATTCCGGCTATACCATGAATCCCGTGATCTCGAAATTGCTGTCGCAATTCCGTTCAAAAAGGGGCGCAGCCGTCTTGGGAACCATCGGCATCCTCTACACATCGCACGAATCGAGGGATTTACGCCTTGCAACCGTGAGGGGATGGATCAAAAGCGCAAGGTTGCGAGCTGCCGAACTCGGTTATGCAGTGGATGAATTCATCCTGCATGAAAAAGGAATGACGCTACCCCGGCTTGCTGGAATTTTGGAAACACGCGCCATCAAGGGTCTTCTGCTCATAGGCCCATTTCAAAACAACAGGATTCCTGCGGAACTTAAGATCGTTTGGCAGCAGACTGCCTGCGTCGTCGTAGGAGAGCGTCCGGCCGCTCCTCCTCTTTCTTGCGTTTTAAACAACCAATTCGCAACAGCCTTTGAGGCCACCAAAAAACTCCTTTCGCTTGGATACAAAAAACCCGCCCTGTGCATCCACCCCGATCTGGACAAAGTGGTGGAGCACCGGTTTCTCGGAGGATTTCTCGCCGCTGTATCGGGATTGCCCAAGAGCAACCAGATACCGGTTTTCGATTTCTTCGTGGGCGCGGCTCCTCAATTTGAAGTCTGGGTCAGACACTGGTCGCCAGATGCCATTCTCACACTTCACAGCGAAGTGAAGGATTGGCTGAGTTGCATGAAATCCACACGGCAGGTGAAAGTCGCTCTCGCGCATCTCGACTGCACTGCGGAATTGAAGGGCTGGGCGGGAATGCACCAGGACAACGAACACATCGGTGCTGCGGCGGTGGAAATGCTTCTCGGGCAACTTTACTTCAACATCCTTGGCATTCCCCCTTTTCAGCAGTGCATGTTTCTCGGAGGCGATTGGCTTGAAGGCAAGACAGCCCCCGCCTTTAAGGACTCACCCGACAGCGAAGCCGCGAAGCGTTCAACTGTTAAGCAAAAAGCCACTGGCACGAGGATGGGGACCCGATGAGACTCATAGTTCATTATTCCTCCATTCCTTATGACAACCTCTATGCACAGCATCCTTCACCACGCCATCGCCATCTCAGTTTTCGCAGCCTTTCCTCTGCAAGGATTCACGGCAACACCGGGCACCGATACACCTGACGACAAGGCTTACGCAAAAAACCCAGCTTGGGCGGGTGGCGAGAATGGCGGGTCTGGTTTCAAAGGTTGGAACTTGGTCGGCAAAGGCGAGCCTCAAAGCGATCGTGGTTTTTTTATTGGCGATTCATCGAAGATCAACTCGGACATCAACTCCCCCTCAGGAGTCGCTTTCGGAATGTTTGCCAAAGGCAAAGGAATCTCGGCGGAGGCGTATCGGACTTTTGACTCGCCGCTCACCGTTGGCCAGAGCTTCAGCGTGAATCTTGCCGTCAATTTCCGCAGCGGACTCAAGGGCATGGACCTCCGCAGCCCTGAGTCAGATGGCGAAAAAGTTCTCTTCAACTTCAATGTTGGCGGCGATGATTACGTGGTTAACAAAGCCGCAACCGGCTCAGGCTCGGTTGGATCAAATTACGACCATCGCACAGCTTTCAAAATCACTTTTACGCAAACAACCCCGACAGGCGGCAACTGGGAGATCGAACGAACCGGCGGGGTGCAGGGAACGGTGAATGGAACCTATGAGGGCGTCGCAGGTGGAGTGAAATTTTATGTCAGCGGAACCGATGGTGGAAAAGAAAATGATCTTTGGCTCAACGACCTCACCATAAGCGGTCCGGCGGCTCCTTGAGCTGAATTTTGTGCTGCCATGATTCCCGTCCCGCCCCTGCGACCTACAATGGCGCGGACTCCAAACCCTTCAGCCTTCACGCTGGTCGAGTTGCTCGTCACTCTTACCATCGTGGGGATTTTGGTGGCCCTGGCCTTGGGGACAGCCAACACCTTTATCCGCAAGGGAGACTCTTCAAAATGCCTTTCCAATCTGAGGAATCTCGCGGTAGCAGCCATGTCGGCGAAAACGGATAACGACGGAAGGTTTCCCGCATTCCGGGTGCATCACTGGGATGCAAATGGATTTCTCTCCTCCAACGCGACATCCGAATGGGGCACCCCACCCATTCCCGAGAGCATTGGAGAGGTGCTTGGCGCGCAGCTTGGATTTCAGCCGGTAAATACACTATGGATTGAGCCTTCGCGCATGCCAGCACCGTTGCGTTGTCCCGCAGCCTTCAAAAACAAAGCTCAAGCCTGGATCAACCAATGTGCCGCCTATCGCTACAACGCCTATGCCATAGGCCGAAGCAGCTGTTCACCGCGTGCGCTCTTATTTCAGGACACCTGCTGGCCAGATTGGAGGGCCAAGGATTTTTCTCACCAAGGCCCGTCCGGTTTGAACATCGCGTATGCCGATGGGCATGTCGCATTCCTTGACCTGGCGACCTACCTTCAACTCAACCCCAATTCCAATAAGGAATACCAAAACCAGCTCTTCATGCAGGGGTGGCTGGAATAGGCACTTCAGACCGCACTTTATGAAAACAAAAATTACGCCCTATTCCACCGCCTTGGTGACGCTGCTCGCGGTCACTCTCATCGCCACCGCCGGATGCGTTGAATCCAAGAATTGGGACACTGTCTGGGGGGAAGTCCAGAAACAAAACACAGCGCCCGATCCAGTTCCCGTGCAGGCTCACGAGGATGGACCACCTGTTCAAGTCGATGGACGCATTCTCTTCCGCGTTCAAACTCCGTCTGATGTCAAAAAGGTTTACTTGGCGGGGGATTTCAACGCGTGGGCGCTGAACAACAAAGGAAAAGTCACAGCTGAATGGTTTGCGATGGAGCCGGTCGGCGAGGGACGCTGGTTCCGCTGGGAGGATTTGCACCCCAAGACCCACAAATATTCGTATGTGCTCGTTAAAGAGGACGGTTCACAGGATTGGATTGTGGACCCGAATGCGAAGGAAAACGACGGTGATGGCCACAGCCTCTTAAAACTGGCAGGAGGCCCAGACGCCCCTCCAGAGAATCCGGTGCCAGTGGTCGAGAGTTTTTTAAATAACCAGCCCGAGGCATCGTCAAACACGCTAAAAGTAGCAGCACAGAAAGTGTGGACGAGGCCTTCCGAAGAAAACGCGCTCCTCATTGATGGAGTGCCCGAGGATACGACCATCACACTCACGATAACCACCCCGCTCGGCACCACGGTCCATGAATCGCAGCACAAATCCAGCGGACTCTGCACGACGATTCCGATTCCGGCACCCGGTGCCGAGGGTGGGTATATCGCACGGGTGGTTGCGCGAATCGCTGATGGCAGCGAGCAAATCGGAGAAACGATTTTGAGTGCCGTTGAAAATGTGGCCGACGATTTGCGCTACGGGTTTTTCGCCAGTTACCGGGATGCGAATGGAGACTATGCGGCGAAGGCCGACATGCTGGCGGGGCTGCATGTGAATGCGGTCGAGTTTTACGACTATTTTCCGGCCCATGGTCTCTACGCTCCGCGCGAGTTGGAATATGCATTCGAGCCATTTGGCATCAAAATAAACGGCCTCGACATCAAGAGAAAAATTGATGCCGGCCACGAGCGGAACATTCTCTCCATTGCGTATGTGGCAGCCTATGCAGCTTCCGAGAGCGTTTACAAAAAGAACCCCTACCCCATGACCGATGCAGCAGGCGCCATAAAAATATTCAATGGTGAGGTAATGACTGAGCAGGAAGCGGACACGAAGGGAAAGCCTAAATGGTTCTGGATTATGAATGTGGCCTCCGATTCGCCATGGCACACCTATATCATGGAGGAATTTGCTCAGGCGATGGATGACGATTCAGACGACATCGTATCTTTCGACGGGTTTGAAATCGACACCTATGGCGACAACCCGAGCACAAAATTCTACGCCAAGGACAGCAAGCGCAATGGCGACCTCCTCACCGATGTCCTCCACGACTTCGTTGGCGATGTCCAAAAAGTCACTAAAAAACAAAAGCCCCATGGATTGGTCTCTTTCAACAGCATCAATGAGTTTGGCGCTTCCCAAATGATCGATGTCACAGATTTCCTTTTCATGGAAATCTGGCGCTTCTACACGACGCAGGTTGAGGAACTCATAGACATTTGCCACCGCCACCGCGCACCGCGTCGTCAACGGGTTGTTCTGAAGATTTACCCCGCTGATATGGACCCCAAGCAAACCGCGTGGCCTGCCGGGGCCCTCGTCCGCACCCTCGGCGCGACAATGACAGGCGGTGGCTCATTAATGGTCGTCGGCGAACCTGATGAAAAGAATGATGTGGTCCACGGTCTCAACAGCCTTTTTTATCCAGACCATCAACCATTGGTCTCAGGGAATGAGGAACTGATTCGTGCCTACTACGCACACGATGCGATGTGGCTCGGCTTCACGCATGGAAAAGATGTTCACAACACGAAAATCAATGCCACCGCACCGGAATGCATCACCCGCACCTATGCGGCACCCGTGCACTCGGCACTGGTGGTGCAATTCCTGCGTCCCGGGACGGATAGTCGTTGGTCTTCTTTGGCACCTTTACCGAAACCTGCCAAAGAAGTGCCTGTCAGCATCCCTCTACCAGAGGGTGTGGCTCCGAAAGAGGTTTTTTACTCAAGTCCAGACTCCAAGCGGCTTGCAAAGCCATCCCGCTTGAATTTTCAGCTCGAATCCGGGTCCCTTCGAGTGTCACTTCCCGAACTCCGGGTGCACGGCACTCTGGTTTTGAAATACTGAAAACCCAGGCAATACCGATTGCCGATTCCAAATTTGGTGAGGCGCCGAGTCGTTCTTCGATCGTTCATCGCGCAAAAAAACGCCAGTTTTATTGAGCGACAATCTTGCGAATTGCATATTATTGCATTTTTGGAAATGTAGAGACCACTCCTTTAATGCAAATTATTTCCCACGATAGCCAAATGAAAAACGACACACCGGAGACAGATTGGATTTCCTCGATCAAGCAGATGCCCAAGGGCGTCGAAATGAAGCTGGGAGGAGGGCAAGGAGAGACCATGCGTTTGGAAATCCTTCGCGCCGATGTTCTGCGGATGTCGATTTCGCGCGATGGATTGTTCGAAACGAGGCCATCTTTTGCGGTCTCGAAAGAAGTGGAAACGGCCAAGGGCGAATTCGACTTCGAGGACCAAGGCGACACGGCACTGCTTCGGACGAGTGCGATGCGGGTGTCGATTCAAAAGAATCCATTTCTGGTCACTGCGACGCGCCCGGATGGATCGTTAATTTTCGAGGGCGGCATCGGCGAAGCGGCGGGAACTACGCTCCATCGTCGAGCGGGAGATGGCTTCGAGGTCGTGCGCCGGTGCGGCGTGCAGGACCGCATCTACGGCCTCGGTGAAAAAACGGGAAGTTTCAACAGGAGTAATCGAAAGTTTACCCTGTGGAACTCGGATGTGCTCAGCCCAAATGTGAGCGGCGGCTATAGCGAAACGCCCCATGAAGACCCGCTCATGGATCCAACGAGCCTTACGTTTGATCCATATTACATCTCGATTCCGTTTTTTTACCACATGCCGGAAGGTGGGCATGCCATGGCGGGGTTCTTTTTCGACAACGCCCAAAAGGCCCACTTCGACTTCAACGCGGAGGGAGAATACCGGATTCGATTCGAGGGCGGACACCATACGGAATACATTTTCGCAGGACCGGACATGGCTGGAATTTTAGAAGCCTACTCCTGGGTCACCGGACGCATCTCCGCGCCGCCAATATGGGCGCTGGGAAACCACCAATGCCGCTGGCACGATTACAATCAGGAGCGCTTCGAGGCCCTCGCAGAGCGAATGCGGAGCGAGGAGGTGCCTTGCGATGTCGTCTGGTTGGATATCGAATACATGGACGGCTATCGGGTCTTCACTTGGGATTCGACCCGCTTCCCCGACCCCGCAGGAATGCTGCGCTCGCTGGAGGAAAAAAAACTCCGCGTCATCACGATCATCGACCCGGGCGTGAAACACGATCCGGGCTACGCCGTCTACGACGACGCTCTGGCCAAAAATCTCCTCTGCCGCAAGGAGGATGGTGAAATCTACATCGGGCAGGTCTGGCCCGGAGACACGGCTTTCCCGGATTTTGTGAAGGCGGAGACAAGGGAATGGTGGGGCAAGTTGAACGCCTCCCATGTTCGCTCCGGCATCGCCGGGATATGGAACGACATGAACGAGCCAGCCACCGGCAATATTCCGGAGCATGGCATGCTCTTCGACGATGGACGCCATGCCCACGCGGAATTCCACAACCAATATGCCCTCCTTATGGCGATGGGAACAGTCGCGGGACTTCTTGAAGCGATGCCTGACAAGCGCACATTTGTTCTCTCGCGCGCCGGCTCTGCGGGCATCCAGCGCTACGCCGCAAACTGGCTCGGAGACAATGTCTCCCGCTGGGACCACCTCTGGTTGGGAATCCCAATGGCTATGGGGCTCGGAATTTCGGGCCAGCCATTCGTGGGTGCCGATGTCGGCGGCTTCATGGGAACCAGCAACGCGGAGCTTCTTGTCCGCTGGCAGCAATACGGGGCGCTCACGCCGTTTTGCAGAAACCACAACTCCATGGGTCAACCCGACCAATACCCATGGACTTTTGGAGAAGAAACCAAGGAGCTTTGCCGACAGGCGATCAACTTGCGGTATCGGCTCCTGCCCTATATCTATTCGGAATTCTTCAGGGCCATGGAAACCGGCCTGCCCATCCAACGCCCTCTCGTTCTCGACTACCAGAACGACCAGGAGACATGGGATATGGACGACCAGTTTCTGTTAGGGCCGGGCCTGCTCGTGGCTCCTGTTTACGAGCAGGGAGCGACCGAGCGCGAGGTCTACCTGCCGGAAGGCACTTGGTATTGCTGGCACACGAATCAGAAAAAAAACGGACCATGCCGCTTCCAAGCAAAGGCTCCGCTGGACCGGATTCCTCTTTTTGCAAAGGGTGGTGCTGTCATTCCCTGTTGGGCGAATCCGCCTCAATCGACCATGGATTTTCAACCGGAGTCGATCGAACTGCATGTTTTCGTGCCGGACGCCGATGGGGAGACCCACTCGATGCTGCAAGAAGACGACGGGCTCACCTTCGCCTTCCGCGACGGTGCTTTCATTCGCACCGGGTTCACACTTTCGCGAATCGGCAATCGCGTCCAACTGAGCGCCCAGTCAAGCGGAGACGGTTTCAAAGAATTCGTGAGAACGCGTTTTGAGTTGGTCTTCCATGGATTGGACACCGATTTGATTCAACTGGATGGCAGAACCGTTCCTGTGCAAGGCAATCGACTCGTAATTCAAAACAACGGCCAAGGATTCGAACTTGCGGCCGAGGTATCGCGTTGATGAGGCAAGCGCAGGGGAATCACTGAACACCGGACCACAACTCGTCCGGTTTGGACTTACGCCCGCACCGTTCGGATGCTGGCACATCACATTCCCCGAGTTGAAAGGCGGGCAGAATCTCCTTCCCCTCCGAGTCGCGTTCGTAGCCCGTGCCCTGCGTCTGGATCATCAACCAAGCACCGAACTCGCCGCCGGGGCGTTCGCCGATAAGAACATCCAAATCAATGATCTCACCCGCTCCGACGGGGAACCAATCTCCAGCGACGGAGGGGCCGGAGCTTGTCCGCATCTGGTCGCGCGGCGCGTCCCTCCATCCGTGGTCCTTGAGCCTTGAGCCTCCGTGCTCGGCGAGGAGCACGGTTTTTCCATCCACCGCCACAGCAAGAAGATCGTCGGACATTCCCACAAAACGATATGTGCCCGGGGTTGGAGGGCGAACCTGCCCCTTGTAGTGGATGACCCACTGACGCGGTTCCATGATGTCTTCCACTCCAAAGGCCTTCGGTGCGTGGTCTGCACCGAAAAGCGGGACAAAGACCTGAGTGGTGTAAAGAGGCCGCGTGGCCCGATAAAATCGGTTGAGAACATCCTCGTTCCATCCATCGCGCATGAAGTCGCCAAGGAGGGTTTGAAAGTCCTGGTTGATGGCTTGGCGTTTTTGATCCTGCTTCAAGTCGTAGAGGATGCCGATGAGCGCCGCTTCGTTACGCGTCGAGGATCCGAAAACATCGGTTGCCATGGCGGAAACGCACGTAGCTAAAATGGCGAGTGTCGAAATGGAGAAGCAGATGGTGCGCGAGTTCATGGCCGGGATGGGGCAATCGGAGAGACGCCGTCGGCAAGGTTTTTGAAATACTGGCCGACATCTTCGGAGAATTCGGGAGGGGGTTTTACTGCTTGAAGCTGTGCGGCGGCGGCACGCTCGGCAGGATCGAGTCTGGAAATTGTCTGAGCCGTTTCAGCGGATTTCCCTGAGCTTTTGAGATCGCCCGCTGACTTTCCAAGGCCTCCACCCATTCCGCTTCCGGGGGGGCCTCCGTTGCCGCTGGGCTTCTGTGGATCCCCGCCACTACCAGGCGTGGCCTTGGCGCTCTGGCCGATCTTTTGAGCCGCTTGGGCCTTTGCTGCCGGACTGGATGAGGAATCCATCCCGGCGATTTGTTTCCCCATCTCCTTCGCGACGTCTGCAAGTAACTCCGAGGTGGACGCGGAGAATTTCGAGGCGTCCGATTGATCCCCTCTGGCTATGGCATCCGCAGCCTTCTCCATGGTTGCCACAGCCTGTTGCAGGGAATCGCGAGCAGCCGGGGAACATTCCTCAATGGCAGGCGCAAGCGAAGCTGCAACCATGGCGGCGCGAACCTGCTCCTCACTTGCGGATTTCATATTACCCGCAGCCAGATGACGGGCGGCATCGTTCTGCATGTTGGCGACTCCATCAAACTCGCGCTTCAACTGACGCAAGCGGTCAAGATCTGGCTCGCCCTGCTCGGGGTCGAGGGTCTTTGCCAAATCCTGCATCGCCCGTAAGACCTTTTGCTGCCCTATCGAAGCAGAGTCAAAATCTCCCTGCTGCATGGCTTTCGAGGCCACCTTGGCCTGATCCGCCAAGCTGCGCGCCTGCTCATTTCCCTCCAGCTTGGAAGCGAGTTGCTCTGCGACGATCGCGAAGTGCTGTTGCTCTCCGGCAAGCCTTTGCAAATGCCCTTTGTCGGGATTCGATGACAATCGTTTGGTTTCCATGCCGACGACGGATTGACGCCGCGCTATTTCTCGAACTGTCTTCACGGCCTCGGCCAAGGCTTTGGAAGCGATCCGATCCGGATTCGGCGAACCTCCCATTTCAGACCATATGGAATCCAGCGCATTCTCCACAGTCGATTGGTCGCGGTGCGCTTGGTTAAGCGCGGTTTGACGAGTGGATGCATCGGATGCCACGGATGCATCCCTGAGGCGTTGCGCTGCATTTGCCATTTCGCCAAGAAGAAGGTTCTGCAACTTCTCTCCGGAGGCCGCGAGCTCGCCTGCCCGCTCGGGAAGAAATACGGTCATTTCATCGCGGAGATCGGTGAGTTGGGCGTGGATTTCCTTGGATGTCTCAAGCAGGGATTCTTGAGCTCCGGACGCATTTGCAGCGTTTCCAATCGGCGCTTGGGAGTGCGCCTCAACAAGGCATGCATAAAGAAAAAGAGGCAGCAAAATTTGTTTCATGGTTGGAGTAGTTTTTCGACACTCTCGCGAAGGTTTTTTTGGGATTCGGAAAGGTCTTTGATTCGACGGGCATTTTGCTCCATACGCTTCTCGATTTCCGCGCGTTTCTGATCATGCGTTATGATGGTGAATTCCCGTGTCGAACTCTTACCTACACCCGGGCCGGTGACGTTATTATTGTCCCGCGCCTCAATCCAATAGGTCACGACATGGCCAGCCTCCCATGGAAAAAAGGCACCGGGTTGCTCAAGGTTTTCATCAAATTCATAAGCCTTTCCTGGTGCCGGAAGATTCAATGGCACACGCACGGGAGGCGGATCGCCAGGCCCTACCTTCGCAACGAGATCCACTCCCGTGAGCAACCTGTCATCGGACACACTAAAGGCAAGGCGCGGCTTAAAGTCGGAGGTAACAGAGCGCCTCTCGTAACCACCCGGCGACCATGTAACCTTCGGAGCAGCATCAAGAATGATTCTTACTTGGTAAACCGTATTCTGACTGGATGAAACACCTTGGCTATTTTCCACAGCGATTGAGAAGGCATCGAGGCCGCCTGCTGGAATGGGAAGTGAACCCTTGAAATCCTTGCCAAAAACCGCGAGTGGAAGCGGAGATTTGCCTTTGATTTCGACTTGAGCGGCACGAAGCGCATCGGTGGCAGTGCCTGAAATTTCCAGGCGACCGCCAGCGAAGAGATCAAGCCTTGCCGTATCAACATTCTCTGGCGGCCTCTCCGTGTAGGAAGGAAAGTGTTGCACCATCTGAATGGATGCGATGGAGGGTGGGCGCGAGATATCCACAGAGCGCCAGTCTGACGAGGCTCGTTTCAGAAGCACACGATACGAGAAGGATTCTTGAACATTAGAAATAGTGGTGGTGTAGGCACCCGGAGTATCGAGCACGGGCTGGAGCTGGGTGCGAATCGGGGAAAATCCCGGCCGCAAAATTTCGATGATGCCGAAATGCGGGAGAGCACCGGTTGCGCGAACCTGAACATCGAGACTCTCGCCAGCACCCAGAGAGTTTGCAGAGGTCACTGATGTGATCAGTGTTTCTGCAGGCAATGAGTTTTTCGATAAGACGAGACGCGCGAGTAGAGCCTTGGAAATCGGCCAGCAGATTGCCGTCACCACAAGTAGCGTTCCAAGGATGAGGGCGACGATCCCTGAGGGTCGTCGAAGAGGAGCGAAAGAGACGACCTCCTCCATGCGCAATGCGGAGACGATCACTTCCACTCTTTGAAAGAGTTTCTCCAAAGCTGGCGTGGATGCTCCTTTCGAAAATTGAACTGCGGAAATGAGGGAGGACTGGAATTCTGGAAATCGGCGCTCAACCTCCAAGGCGCAATCCTCAAAATCGGGACGCGTTGGGAGAAAAACGAACAACCATACGATGAAAAAGGCCACCCCGGCATCGAGGCAAAGGAGAATAGCACGGAAGGAGATGGGAAATTCAAAAAACCAGTCCAAGAGCGCCTGCAAGGCAAGCAACACTAAAAGAATTCCCGAGAGCCAATAGAGACCTTGAATCAACGAACGAAAGAACAATCGGCGCGCGACCTTTTTCAAAAACAATTTTAAGACGACCGGCAGTTGGACAAAAACCGAGTCAGCCAACGGAGCGCGAGAAGGTTGGTGCATCAGCGGCACACAAAAGACCCCGGTTGTCCTCGTCACGATCAACGCACACAGCTTAACGATATTGGGATGCGAGATTTTCATTTGAGATTCCAAAGCCGCCTGCAGAACCACTCAAGGGTTAAAAGGAAGATCAAAACGGCAAGCCAGTAGAAAGACTTTGCGATTTCACTTTTCCTGATAACCGGGGCAAGGGCTGTTTTTTTACCCACCAAGTCGGGCAGTTTCCCCAAGTCTTCTTCGCGAAGAAATTGTCCTCCCGAGGCTTCGGCGAGCGCACTCAACCGATCGACATCGAGGAAGGTATCATTTGATTCCATTGCGGAATTACGGACTTCGAAGGAAATAATCGCAGCGGGATCGAGTTCGGTGGAGAGCGAATAAGTGCCGGCTACAGAAGTTTGCAAATCGACAGCGAATTCACCCGGCTTTCCGTCAACGGCATTGATCATCGTCTTGGTGGTCGGCAATTCCACGCCTTCCGCCGTTTTTATGGTTAGTGAGCCCTCTATTGCAGTTTTTTCTAATGGCTTGAATTCCGAGTCGAAGACACGGCCGGAAACCCTCACGACATCGCCACTTGTGTAATCATCGTGCTCGGATTTCAACTGGATGCGATCCGAAATGGCCATCCTCCTCTCAAGAGCGAAGCGTTGGATGATTTGATTCCAAATTGCGGAGTAGAAACGCTCGCCCGACTTGCTTCGCCAGCGATAGGTCTCATCGATGCCGAAATAAAGCACAGTGCCTTGGCCGAAGGGCATGGTTGCAACAACAGGTCGAAATCCGTCCGCAGTGTGGTTGCGAGTGTCCTCCAGCAAAACCTGAGCCCCGGCACGGCTTCCAGCAACAGGAGCCGTCCAATGAACACCTGGAAATTCGCGCCACGCCTTGCGATTTTTCTCGGCATCGATCGACAGCCTCAGCATGGGCGAGTTTTCACCAGCGGGAGTGAGGACAAGAGGAATCGGGTCGCGCGCGCGCACCTTCCATGCATCGGCATCGACTGTCGAACTCAAGGCCACGGGCAGCATGGACTCAAACGGCGTTCCCGCATAGCGGAGCGGATTGTTTGCGCGCCCCGCAAGAAAGATTACCGCGCCGCCAAGGTGGGAAACCCAATCCCGGATGGCCTTCATGGTTGCCTCGCCGAAGTCCGAGGGGTTCACATCCCCTATGACGAGAACCGAGTATCCCGCCAGAGCAGCCTTTGAAACGGGAAAAGCACGCAGGAAAGGCTGACCTTCCTGTGCTGCTGGAACGGGGTCTCCGTCATACAGGAGGCAATGCACACGGAGACGGCGGTCACGCTCCAATGCCGCCAACAGATATCGGAATTCCCAGCGAGGCTCCTGCTCGACGTAGAGCACATTGACCCTCTCATCAAGGACTCGAAGGCGTGTCGAAGCGGAGTTGTTTTCTAAAGAAACCTCGCCGGGCGCGGATGAAATCGAGGCGGATATTCGGAAATACCCTGCGGCATTTGGCTCGTATCCCATCTTGAAGACATTGTCACCCTTGCCTTTGATATTCACATCCTTCTCTCCGACGACTTTTCCATCCTCGCGGAGGAGCAAGCGCAGCGTTTGCCCGTCGTGTGAGGGGGCTCGGACTGTGATGCTAAAATCGGCTTGTTCATTTTTGAAAACACCCCGAGTCCCCCGGATTTCCCTGACCATGATATCCGAGGGGGCTTCGATGCCGACGCCATAGATCCAAATGGGGACTCCACTCTCGCGCGCAACGGCCGCTGCATCGACCGGTGAAGATCCCGTGTTTGACTGGCCGTCAGTGACCAGCAGGATGCCCACTGGCGGCAGTTGGGCGGTTGTCGCAAGCGTGGCTTGAAGGGCATCACCGAGGGCCGTGGTAGGGCTATCGGATTTGAGATTGGAAAGAATGGCAAAAACGCTCTTTGAAACATCCCGATCCAGGCTTTGGTCAATCCTCCCAATCGATCGAACCTCTGCTCCGAAGACATGAAATTCGAGATCGCACTTCTCATGGAGTTTCGACCAAAGCGGCCATCTTTTATTGTTCGCAAACGCTTGAAGCATGGCGGTGCGTGACAAGGTGTCTTCCGCTTTTGCACTGGATTTTCCAGTCGCCAGATTGTGCCGCTCGATATCCAAGCGATCAGTGCGAAGGTCTTTTATTCCCATGCTGGCTGAATCGTCAACAAGCACGGCGAGCACGCCCCGCACCGGCGTGCCTGTGGCCAACTGGATGACTGGCCGACTCAAAAGAAAGAGCAGAATGAGAAAGAAACAACTTCTCACCCCGATGAGCAGCCAACGGCGTGCAGGAGTGAGTGCAGGGGCCCAGAACCGGTAGCTAAGCCAAACGCCAGTGGCCACCAAGCTGGAGAGGATGAAAACCCAACCGGGAGCCAACCCCTCAAAAACAACATCCGCATCCAACGATCCGCTGGCCGGAGTCTGAAAAATGAGCTCGAGGACTGTGTTCATTTGGAAATGGAGAAACGGTGTGCCATGAGCAATTCCAAGATGGCCAAGGCAAAGATCATCCAGAGCAAGAGCGCGAAAAGATCAATTCGCTGGGCGAGCTCAGGGGCATCGGCGCCGATGGATGTCGTTTTTATTTTTTCTACAAACTGCAAATCGCCGACTTCCAGTGGAGCGAGTTCGGATTCCTCCGCTGGAACCTGCACGGCAAAGGCCATAAAAGGCTGGGTGGCCCCCTCGAAGAAAAGACGGTAGGCACCGGGAGAGTGGGTCTCAAGAAATCTGCAAATTCCGCCATTGCCCGATGCGAGAATCTGCCCGGCGGGCTTGCTCGAGGACGCACCGGGAGATTCCACAACAATTTTACGACCCACTGCGGTTGTCTTCATTGGGACTTGGAAGGCGGCTCCAGGCTCGGAAAGGAAACGTGAGTTGCCGCGCGCTTGCATCACTTCGGCCATCAGTCGCTGCAGAAATGGCACAAAATTCGGATGCAGCGGAAGATTCGTCCATCGCGCATTGGGAGGAGCAGCAAACACAACCACGCGCCCGTCGCCAAACCCACCTTCGACGACCGCTGGAGAGCCATTGGCATAGTCGACAATCGAGCGAACCGAAGAATCGCGCGCCTCGAGAGGGAAGTTTTTTTGCTCTATGACACCACCCAAGGAATTGTCAGCAGATCCGTTCCATAACGATGTGACGGGATGGATGTAGGAATCCGCCTGCCAACCCATCGTTTGATCGCGGGGAATGCCGAACTTCGCGGGTAGCATGCCGCCGAGGTCGGATTCCAAAGAGACCGGATCGCTCGAATCACCGGGAAAAACCAGCAAGGCACCGCCCTTTTCGACATACTTTTGAAGGGCGCTGGCCCACTCGCGGGAGATTCTTCCAGGATTCAAGAGAATAATGGCGTTTTCGCCCTCGAGGTTTCCTTCTGCGAGCCACTGCGGCGGGTGAAATCGCACTTTGAGATAATGCCTATCGTTCCTTGAGGGGGTCAACGGCACAAGCGCGTTCGAGAGAAAAGGCACTCCTGGATCGTTGGGCGAGTCGGCGATAATCGCCACGCGCATTTCGGAAACGACATGGAAAGCGATTGAGCGCTGGTCGTCAGAGGGAAATCGATCAGGCGAAATCCTTGCCGTGGCGGTCTGAAAGCCGGAATGGGGAATTCGGAGTGCAAGACGGACGGACTCGCTCGCACCCGCGGCGAGTTGCGGGATCAACCTCTCATCGGCGGGAGACTCGCCGTTCAACTCCAGCGTGACACGGATGTTTTCAGCCGGGGAATTTCCAAAGTTGCGAACCTCCACCAGATAGCTTGCTGAAGATTCGGTGCGAATAATACCAGCGTCTGGCTTCAACGAAGTGATGCCGACATTTCCCGCAAAATCTCCTCCGACCATGACGACGCGGAGCGCAACACTGGGATTCGCATCGAAAAGATTCTTCACTTCCTCACGTCGCTTCCAGGCGGAGGCTTGATTGTCCGTGAAGACAACCACAGAGCGCTCGACGCCTTCAAAAGGTTTGAGTGCGTCCACAGCCTTTCGCAGCACAGAAGGCCAATCGTTTCCCGACGCTGACGGCACGGCGGACTCGATCCGACGACGGATGCGACCAAGGTCGGTGCCTGGAGCAGCGTCCAAGGCTGCAATCTTCGAATTCGCAGAGAGGAGCGCCACATTGGTGCCGGGAGGCAGCGTGTCCAGATATTCGATCGCCAATTCCTTTGCCGAATCAAGTCGGGTGCGCACACCATCATTCACGGCCATGCTTGCGGACTGGTCCAAGACGATCACTGTTGTCCCGGACGCCCCCGAGACGTTTTTTTCGGATCCCTCGGGATTCAATACGGGTGCGGCGAATGCGAGCACAAGCAAGGCCACGAGAAGGCACCTGATGAAAAGAAGGAGGCGGTCTTCGATGCGAACTCGGCGCTCGTTTTTTTGAGCGGCCTTTTGAAGAAACCGCATGGCAGCCCATTTCACGTGCCGAACCCGCAGGGTGTTCAAGATATGAATCGCAATGGGAATTCCAACGGCGGCGAGGCCAAGAAGAGCGAGCGGGGATTCGAAGCCCATGATCATCGGGGGGATGCCTTGCGACGGAATGCAAGGTAGGCCGAAAGGGTCTCACCGACAGGAACGCCTGTATTGGCCAAGACATAATGGGCATTGGCGCGTTCGCAAACGAGGCGGACCCTCGAGCGGAATGCATCGAACTGCTCCAGATAGCTCTTGCGAAGCCCCTGTGGATTCGTTTGTAGATCACCCTCGCCCTCGAGTCCGTGGAAATGAACCGAACCTTCGAGCGGGAAAGTGATTTCATGCGGATCGAGGATGTGAAAGACAACGACCTCGTGACCTTGAAAGCGAAGGCGTTCGATGCCCTTGGCAAAGTCCTCCTCTCCGTCGAAGAGGTCGCTGATGAGGATCACAATGCCGCGCGAGCGGATTTGAGAAGCCAGATCGCGGAGGGCGCGGGCGAGATCGGTTGCTGCGGTTGCTTGAAAAGCCATCAATCGGGCCATGATTTCATGAATCCGGGCCGGGCTGTCGGTGCGGTCCATGTGAACCCGGTTGGCGACATCGAAAATGTCGAGTGCCACGGCATCGCGGCGGGCAAGTATAATGTGGGAGAGGCATGCAGCGAGCATCTTGGCATAGTCCAGCTTGCTGGCGGTTCCCGACGCGAAATTCATCGACTCGCTGCCATCGATCAGGATGTTGGCGGTGAAGTTTGTGTCCTGCTCGTATTGCTTGATGTAATAGCGGTCGGTTTTCCCGAGCAGCTTCCAGTCGAGGTGCTTCAAATCATCGCCGACTCCGTATTCCCGGTGCTGGGCAAACTCCAGGGCGAAGCCGTGAAAGGGCGACCTGTGCTCGCCCACGCGGTGTCCCTCGACGATTCGGCGCGCCAAAAAACCCAATGCCTCGCCTTTGGCTATGGCTTCAGGATCGAGAAGACTCATGACAGCCGGATTGCAAATCCCACTCAGTGAGCGGGGATGGATTCAAGGACGGTGGTAATCGCCTCGTCGGCGATGATCCCTTCGCTTTGGGCGGTGAAATTCACCGCCACGCGGTGCCGCATGACGCCGAGCGCGACATCCGATACATCCTGGCAGGCCGTGTGGAGCCTTCCGTTCAACACGGCGCGGGCCTTGGCTGCCATGATCAATCCGAGGCTCGCGCGAGGACCGGCGCCAAAGGAAAGGTAACGCTGGCAAAATGGATGCGCTCCCGGTTCTCCACAACGCGTTGCTTGAACAATCTTCGCCGCATATTCGAATATGTGATCCGCTACCGGCATGGCGCGGACAGCCTCTTGAATGTAAATGACCCTCTCGGCATCGAGGACGGGTTGGGGCTCCTCGCCCGCTCCACCAGTGCCACGCTTCATGATTTGCAACTCCTCTTCGGGTGTGGGGTATCCCACTTTCACAAGAAACAAAAACCGGTCGAGCTGGGCCTCTGGCAAAGGGTAGGTGCCCTCCTGCTCGAGAGGATTCTGGGTCGCCAGAACAAAAAATGGATCGGGCAACTGGCGAGTCGTGCCGCCCGTCGTGACACGCCGCTCCTGCATGGCTTCGAGCATCGAAGCTTGGGTCTTTGGGGGGGTGCGATTGATTTCGTCCGCCAGAACGATATTAGCAAAAACAGGTCCAGGGAGGAATCTGAACTCCTTGGCTCCCGTTGCCGGGTCTTGAAAAATGACCTCCGTGCCCGTGATGTCAGAGGGCATGAGGTCGGGAGTGAATTGGATTCGCTTGAAGCTCATCTGAAGGGTCTTTGCGAGCGTCGAGATGAGCAGTGTTTTTGCGAGCCCCGGCACGCCCATGAGCAGGGCATGGCTGCGTGTGAAGATCGCCATGAGGATTTGATCGATGACCTCTTCTTGGCCGACGATCACCTTGGCAAGTTCACTGCGAATCAAAGCGTGCGCCTGACGAGTGAATTCGATGGCTTCGGGCGAAGCATGGCCCGCTTGGGAGGGAGGTGCGTTATTTTGCATGGACAACTTTTATTTTGAGTTCCGGTTCAAGGCTAACATTAAACCCACCGGGATGACTGCCCAAGGCGCGTCAAAAACCGGACGGGCGGATCGAATTTCCCGGGGCAGTCGGCACCTACTTCACCATGAAAGGCATGTTCTCCGCGCTCGCACCGCCTTTGCCGTCCTTCACCACGAGAAAAAGTCTGTAGGCACCCGGTTTTTTGGGCGCGCGAATGCGGGCCTTGCCGGCATCCTCCATCACGATACAATCCGGCACATATGGCGGCTCGGCCTCGGCGTCTCCTCCGACACTGATTTCCTTGGTTTCGGCAAACACTGACCAATTGTAGGTGACCGAATCCCCCTCATGTTCCTTCACGGTTGCGGAGGCATCGACCTCCGTGCCCGGGGCCACCGAGGTTTCCCTGAAAGCGCAATCAAAGGTCATCACCTTCGGACAGCGGTTCTCCGGCCACTTGCCAGTCCAGGCCTTGGCTATGGCATCGACTGTGGGCAGTTTTTCGCCGGACTTCAAAAACATGCCATACCATGTCGAAGTGACCTCCTGTTTCTGCCCCCAGAGGAAAACATAGGATCCGATACAAGAACCCTTGCCATCCTCCAGCACCTTGGTTTGCGTGGCGTAGTAAGTCGCCGCCTTGTCCCTGCTACTCGGTTCAATCGGAGCACCCCAGCTTGTCTTGCCAACCTCCCAGTGCCCGAGTGGGCCAAATTCCGTAAGGGCAAATGGCTTGTCCCACCCGGCGGCCTTGAGAGCGTTGCCCACACTGGAAGCCCCTCCGTAGGCATTGACTCCCAGAACATCGATCGACGGGTAGTTTTTCATCAGCGTGCCGACCTTCACCGGGCCGGCTCCAGCAATGACCGTCATGACGAGATGGTTGGGGTCTTCCGCTTTGATCATTCGAGCCAGCGCATCGAGTTCCTTCCAGACGCTGACCTTGGAGCCATCCGATGTCGGACCCTCCATTTCATTGCCAAGCCCCCACATGAGCAAAGCCGGGTGGTTCTTATACTTTTTTACTCCGGCCATCACGACTTCGCGCTGGGCTTTGCACGCGGCGGGGTCGTCGTAGCTGAACCCATGTCGCTCGTGCTTGAGCCAGATGCCCACAGTCACTGTGATGCCGAGTTCGTGCGCGCGGTCAAGGAGGGGTTTGCCATCCACCATCTGTTCCAACGTTTCCAATCCCCATGTGCGAATAGAGTTGCCGCCAAGCTTGGCCAGTTCCGCGAGGTTTTGAAAACCTCCTGCACCATTAATGAAGTATGGCTGCCCGTTGAAGAGAAGTTGAAAACCTCCATCCGACGAACGAGTGATTTTTGATTGGGAAGGTTGCTGAGCGTGGGACATTCCTAAGGAAGAGAGGATGACGAGAAGAGAGATGAGTCGAAACATCAGTTTAAAAATTGCATAAAAGTGCAGCGCCGACAATGCCTTTTTCTTTATTTCTTTGCATGCAGAAAAAAAGCGACCACGGGCTTGAAAGGCAGCATAAAAACAAATATGCAATCTTGTTAAACAAATCCGAATCCAATGCCCAAAGCCAACCAAGAAGCCATCGCCCAGCGGGCAGGGCTCTCCAGAGCAACCGTCTCGAGATGCTTCACGAACCATCCAGGTATCAATCCAGAGACGAGGGCTAAAGTTTTTCAACTGGCCACCGATATGGGTTATCGGCACTTGGAACCGAGAACTGGGTCCCGTGTAAATTCGAGGAAACTCCGGACGATGGGCGTATTAGCCTGCACCCGACTCGCCGACTACGAGAGGAGAGATTTCCGCAGTCCCGGTGTAGAGATTCACTCCGGCATCTCGGAATATGCGCAACTCCACAAGATTCGCTTGGATTTCCGCCATGTGAATCCTGACGACCAGACACTCCAAGGCCCATCCTACCAATCCATTCCCCCCCTCCACAGTCGCGAATGGGGAGGAGCACTGCTCATCTACCCCTTTCCGGTGCAGGTCATCGATGAGCTTCGCAAATTGATGCCAGTTGTTTCGCTGGTCGAGCCATATTCCTCAGAAGCAGTGGATTGCGTCGATGTTGACCACTTCAACGGGATATCATCCGTTATCGATCATCTTCACTCGCTTGGTCACCGCCGGATTGGCTTCCTAACGCATGATTACCCAGTCGAAGCCTGCTGGTCATTCCGAAGATACAGTGCCTTTATCGAGAAAATGTCGCGGCTTCATTTGCCTATAGATCGTTTGGATTTGGTGAATGTGCATCCGGGCGTATTCTTGTCGCCGGAGGATGCCTCCACGCACCTCGCATCACGGTTTGAAGCCGGCACGAAAGCTTGGGTCTGTGCAGCCGACCATCAGGCCTACGAACTCATTGCCAGCCTGCAGAAGCACAATATCTCAGTGCCAGAAAATGTCTCAATCACAGGCTTCGATGGCGTGAGTCCGATTTCCGAGCTGCCGCCGCTCACAACGGTCCAAATCCCCTACCGTGAAATCGGCTTCAACGGCGCCAAACGACTGCACGACTTGGCGAGAAAAACCTTCGTGGCCCCACAGCATATTCTGGTTTCTTGTTGCTTGCGAGAGGGTTTGACGACCGCCCAAGTTTAAAAATCTGAGAATAATTTGTAGGGATGAAGCCTTTCTCGCCTTGAAAATCTAAAGCAACTTCGTGCCCTACTCTAAGGTTTTATCGTCGCCCAGCATTTGAGCGAGAGTTTGACTTTGCCCATCGCTTGTAGTCCTAACCTCAACAAGAACTTGGTCTTTAGTTAGAAGCTCGACATGCCCGTCCACGTATAGTCCAAGCGCACTGGATCCACCAGTGCCGTATTCATAAGAAAGGTTTGACCAAGTTGTTTCGTAGGGATAGGCGGTTGACTCGTTATGAAAAAACGTGCCGAAATTTTCATGGGATTTAAAATTTGAGCCCGCGACCACAATAGGCTCATGCTTGCCAATGATCTCCGGCATGGCAACGCGCCGAATTTTTGCTCCTTCCCTTGGAGTCCATCGCCACCCAGACGGCTCAAAAAATTTATTCAATGCATAGCTCCCTCTACCCGCTGGATGCTCATCCTTACCATGGCCAGATGTCATCAACGGACACCACATGACTTTACTGTAGCCTGAAGTCGCCATCTGAGTCTCAATGTCGCCACTAAAAGCTCCGTTCGCAGATTCCCAAATTTTTCTTCTCCAAGTGGGTTCGTTTTCTTCCGACTGATAAACGCTGTCTGGATACTGGTTGTTATTCTCTTGGTTAAAATTTGATAGCAAAAGCTGAATCTGCCGAAGATTTGAGGTTGATGAAGCTGTTTGTCCACTCTTGCGCATACGACCGATGACAGTAAGGGAAAGCGCCGCAAGAACGGCTATGGTAGCAACCACGACCAAAATCTCGATAAGGGTGAAGGCCGCACGATCAGGCACGGACTTGTCGGAACGTGCAGTCAAATGGAGGAAACCGGGTTTCATGATTGGGGTAGAATCGCTTTCGGGGATGTCTAAATAGGACATTAATCCGAGAAGGTGAAGTTTGAAAATCAAGTTTCAAGCTTTACGTAAACCGGAGAAAGCTTTTGCCAAACCTGAGACCCTCAAGTATGTGCTAATTGCATAATTTTGCATGAATAAAAATATCATTTTTTTGGCTTTGGCCGTCAGCACGACATGGCTGCAAAGCGCGGTTGTGCCTGTTCAAATAACCACTTCCTCAAATGGCACCCACCGTCTTTTGCGCAATGGAGCGGATTATGTGGTGAAGGGGATTGGCGGTTCATCCAATTTAGCCTTGGCGGCAGCCAGCGGAGCAAACTCGATGCGAACCTGGGGAAGCGAGAATGCCCAGACAGACCTCGACAACGCCCAAGCAAACGGGCTTACGGTGACACTCGGAATCTGGTTGCCACACAATGGCAACTACAACGACGCGGCATTTCGGAACGCTTGGAAGACGACGGTCACAAACCTCGCTCAGGCGCACAAAAACCATCCAGCGCTTCTTTTCTGGGCGCTTGGCAACGAGTTGAACATTCCGGCGAATTACGCTGGCACTTGGACGCTTTTGCAGGAGTTGGCGGCGATTATCAAATCGATCGATCCGAACCACCCAGTGATGACGGTGCTGGCCGGCGCTCCTACCTCAGTCTTGAATACGATCGCCACGACATGCCCATCGATCGACCTTGTGGGATTCAATGTTTATGCGGGTTTGGATGGTGTTCCTTCCGCCGTGGCCGCAGCCACGAATTGGACAAAGCCTTACATGATCACCGAATGGGGACCGAACGGACATTGGGAAAGCGCCAACACGCCGTGGGGCCGTCCGATCGAGAGCCCCAGCACCGCCAAAGCCTCGCTCTACTCGACGCGCGCGGCGCTCATCGATTCCTGGCGACCACGCTGTCTGGGATCTTATGTTTTTTTCTGGGATCAAAAACAAGAACGCACCCCGACATGGTATTCGATGTTTTTGGAAGCCCGTGCCCTTTCTGGTCTTCAGGGCGAGGCTTGTCCGACGGTGGATGCGATGAGCGTTTTTTGGAAAGGATCAGTGACTGGAAACAGGGCTCCTGTCTTTCAATCCGCCAGCGTGAATGGGAGCTCCGCACCCGCACAGCATCAAGCCGCTCCAGGAAAAATTGATACCATCACCGTCAATGCCACCGATGCGGATGGCGATGTTCTCGAAATTGTTGCGGAACTTTTGAAAGAACCAAGTCAGGTCGGAGATCTTGGCGGCTGGGAGGGCCGACCCGAAGCGCTGGGCGATAATGCGCGTGCCACAGGAAATTCTATAACACTCACAGTCCCCCCCGCCGGTCAATACAGGCTGTTTGCATACATTCTCGATGGAAAAGGCAAGGCGGCGACTTGGAATCTTCCGATTCTTTCGACTGGAACGCCCCTCGCCGCAACTCCCAAACCTTTTAACGGCACTCCCAAATCGGTTCCTGGAACCATCGAAGCGGAGGAGTTCGACAAGGGCGGTGCAGGCATTTCCTACAACGACACGACAGCCGGGAATTCCGGTGGGGCGCTTCGCAACACCGCAGTGGATATCGAACCCTGCACGGACACAGGCGGCGGGCACAACATCGGATGGCTTGCGCCCGGCGAGTGGCTGCAATACCGCATTTACAGCGCGAACGCCACGACAGTCCGGCCCATAATCCGTGTAGCAAACCAGAACCAAGGCGGTGTGGTGAGGCTTCTCCTCAACGGCACAAACATCACGGGCAACTTGACCATACCTGCAACGGGAGGCTGGCAAACTTTTACAAACCTTCAGGCTCCTTCGAATATTTCGATCGCGGCAGGCAACCACACGCTTCGACTTGAGGTGTTGACAAATGGGCCAAGCAATTCTGCGGTTGGGAATATCAACAGCTTTATTTTCGAGCCTGCCGCAGCAAGCCTACCAGTGGTAAATTATGCCGCGTGGCAAGGCACTCAAGGTTTGGCTTTCAGCAAAGCTATATCAGCCAGCAACGCCCCCACCAGTTATGCGCTCACGAGCGGAACATTGCCTGCCGGACTGTCGTTGGCAACATCCACCGGTGTAGTTAGCGGCGTTCCAACAGCCAATGGAAACACCGCCGTCTCCTTCACCGCTTCGAACGCAGCCGGAACCTCCGCTTCGCAGACAGTCGCCATTTCCATAGCCCCGACCAACAAGCCGGTAATCACGAGTCCATCCACGGCAAATGCCACCATAGGCGTTCCTTTTTCTTATCAGATCGCTGCAACAAACGGTCCCGGCTCCTACAGCGCATCATTGCTTCCGACAGGAATCGCCGTGAGCACGACGACCGGAGCACTCACCGGCACGCCAACACTCTACGGGACATATGCCTCGAAAATCTCGGCAAGCAATGCCAATGGCACCTGGACTCAAAACCTGACAATCACAGTGGCCGCAGTCCTGCCTTCGATCACCAACAACGGATCGATAACAGCAAGAGTCGGCGCGCCGCTCAGCTACCGCATCATGGCTGTCAATATTCCGCGCGCCTTCGGAGCATCCCCCCTGCCATCTGGCCTCACCATCAATGCCTCCACCGGTTATATCACCGGAACACCAACCATTGGTGGAAACACCACACTAACCCTGTCGGCCACAAATCCTGCTGGAACGACAACAAAAGCCGTTCCACTTATCGTCCTTCCTCAACCGCCGACCATCACAAGCAACACGACAGCAAGCGGCACTGTGGGCATCATCCACTCCCGCCAGATCGCCGCGACCGGCAGCCCGACGAAATTCACCGCCGTCTCGCTCCCGCCGGGATTAAGCATAAATGCCACGAGCGGCATGGTCTCCGGCATACCTTCTTTTGATGGTCAATTCGCATCCAGAATCACAGCATTCAACGCCGGCGGATCCGTGACCCAAAATCTGACCTACACGATCGCGGCCACCAAACCCGTCATAACAAACAATGGAACAATCGCGACGAGAGTTGGCTCTCCTCTCAACTACAGGGTCACAGCAGTGAACGCGCCGAGAACCTTTGGTGCCGCCCCCCTGCCATCTGGCCTCACCATCAATGCCTCCACAGGCTACATCACCGGCACGCCAACGACCGCTGGAAACAGCACACTAACCCTCTCGGCAACCAATGCGGGAGGCACAGGCACGAAATCCATCCCGTTTGTTGTCCTTCCGACTTTGCCAGTAATCACGAGCGCCAACTCTGCCAGCGCCACCGCAGGTCAAGCGTTCGTGCATCAAACCACCGCCACAAATGGCCCAATTATCTTTAGCGCATCCGGCTTCCCCGCAGGTCTATCGATGAATGCCACCACGGGGCAAGTCAAAGGAGCGCCTGCCGCCAGCGGAACTTTCCCCGCTAAACTCATGGCGCAAAACGCAGGAGGCATCGTGACCCAAAACTTTACACTCACGGTCACAGCCGCAGCGCCCGTGATTACTGGAAACACGACCTTCCGAGTAGGAACCGGAACATTTTTCTCACAACGCATCATGTCCCTCTACTCGCCGACCTCATTCGGAGCTTCGGGCCTTCCCACTGGTCTCACGATCAATTCCACAACAGGGGATATCACCGGCATACCGGCACAATTCGGAACATGGAATGCCACCCTCACGGCATCGAACAATGCGGGATCGGGAAGTCTCGCTGTGACATTCAAAATTCTCCCAGTCGACCCCTTGCTAACGCGTTATGTCCGCATTCGCTCGGAGGCTGGTGGATATCTGCGCGAGACGGGAAGCTCCACGCCCCCCTCGCTCGATACGGCCTCGGCATCCCATGACCCTCGCTCCCACTGGGCGCTCGAGGCCACGCCGGATGGAAATGGAATCCGCATTCGCAACCGGCTCTCCGGACTTGCTCTGGATGTCGAGGGCCAAAGCGGGCAGGTGCGCTCCGGTCCCCTGGGATCCAATTTTACAAGCACCCACTGGACTCTAAACAGCATCGGCGGCAATGTCTCCATGGCCAGCAAGTGGCAGCCCTCCCAATTCATGTGCAAAAGCGCAAACGGAACCCTTGCGTATGGTCCCAGCGCAGGGACAACAGCAGCCTCCCGCTTTGTTTTAGAGGATCTTCCCGCCGGGGCCTCCGTGCCATGGATCACCTACGACGAGACCAATACCACCGGGATCGTCTCTCCGGCACACATCGTCACAAACTCCTACAACGCCTCGTTCGACATCGCCAACCCCGCCGCCGAAGCCTCCAGACAAGGCTGCGTTCTGCTGAATGGATTTGGAACATCCGTCCGTTGGACAGCAACACACCCGGCACAGGCCCTCACCCTCCGATACAGCGTCGAGAACGGGGTAAGCGGCAACACGACACTCAAAATCACGTCGGTGAATGGAACAGTCCGAACCCGCAAAATTCCCATCACTTCGGCACAAGCTTGGGTCTATTTTGACGCATCCGGTCACGAATACAACTCGCCCGCCGCTGGCCGAAGCCCAAGCAAGCGCTACAACGAGGCCCGCATCAAGCTGGCTTCAAGCGAAACAATCCAATTGGGTGAAACGATCGAGTTCGCCCGCGAGAGCGGGGATGCCATAGTTTGGATCGACCTCGTCGAGGCCGAAACCATCGAATCCGTTGCACCACCAGCGGGGTTCCTGAATGTAAAAGCCGGCTACGGTGCGTTGGGAGATGGGGTAACGATGGATACCATGGCCTTCCGCAATGCCATCGCAGCAGCGGCTTCACTCCGCAAAGGGCTCTACATACCGGCTGGCACCTACCGACTTGACGGCGAACTCATCCTCCCACCAGGAACAATTCTGCAGGGTGCCGGGATCTGGGATACGGAACTCATCTTCACAGCCAACGGATCAGAGGCCTCAGGCGGCATCAAGGGCAATGGATCAAATATCGTTGTGAGGGATTTCTACATGCGGAGCACGCAGGTATCCCGAGAGGCAGGGTTTAAGGGCATCAAAGGCTGGTGGGGTTACAAATCCCTCATTGAAAATCTTTGGATCGATCAAGCGACCGTGGGTGCGTGGATTGCGGATTTCAATACAAACACGAATGTCACGGACTCGCTTGTGATGCGGAATTGCCGGATTCGCAATACCTTTGCGGACGGGATCAACGTCGCGAGCGGGACTCGAAATTCCCTTGTTGAAAACTGCCATATCCGTGGCACGGGTGATGACGGGCTGGCCACCTGGGCCTCGGGCAAGGAACAAAGCAAACCAGCCACCGCGAATCAGACATTCCGCTACAACACGATCCAATGTGTCTACCGCGCGGGTGGAATTGGGGTTTTTGGCGGGGCTGGCCACAAGATCCATCACAACCTTGTGGAAGATCAGGTTTCCGGCCCAGGCATCAGAGCCAACAGCGTCTTCCAAATGGTGAACGGAGTGAACACCGGTTGGCCGTTTGGAACCGCGACAACCCACTTCCAGCAAAACACACTGCGTCGAGTCGGTTCCCTCTCAGTCTATGGAGAACAAACAGGTGCCATTGAGCTACAGGCTTGGTATGGACCAATCCAATCTCTACGCTTCTCTGGAAACCGGATCGAAGGCTCGATCTACCAGGCCGCACGCTTCCACCGTATCGCGAATATCGCGGGCGCATCGTTCCTGAACATCCTGTTTGAAAACTCGACCGTTTTACAAACACCCGCCGGCGTCACAGTCGGAACCGGCAGCACGGGATCCGCGACGATCGATTCGACCCTCTCTGTGCGAGGCGTGTCCAACCCTTCGGCCTCATTCATACTCAATACGCGGTAAGAATTTACAATTTTTTTGCCAACGCTCCACGCCCCCCACCCCGATGAGAAGTGTTTTGGAAATACTCCCCACCCTACTTGTGCCGAAGCTCATGGCTCATCGACTTGCTTTCGCGATGGTGCTTTTTTGCACCACCGCTTTTTCCAAGACCTATTTGGTGGACTTCAACACTTCCAAGGCTTGGCGCGGAGTTGATCCACCTGCAGTGGACGCAAACGGAAACCGCTGGAATTCGCTTCCCGACTCCATAAGCGGATCATCGCAACTCAACGGGCTGATTGATACAAAAGGTGGAACAAGTCTGATCGACCTCGGCTTCAGCACGCCCTTCGGGATGGATAGCTACAATGGCCCGGCAGGGGCAACTTCCAACCCGCCTACGGCAGCGGAGATCGCGGCTACGGCTATCGATGCCGCTGCACTGGGAGCGCTTGGCGTCAAGGAGGCGGCGATCGACTACATAGCCTCTGAAAGCACCACTCCAACGAAGGATGCGCGATTTGCGATACAAGGCCTAGACCCTCTCCTGACCTACACTTTGGTCTTCTACGGCTCCAAAAAATACAGCTCGAACGCAACAACTGTTTACGAAGCCTACACGGACGCCGACTACACAATGCTCGCGGCCTCGGCAAAGCTTGATGTCTGCTCGCCAACAAATGGTGCCCTGCACAACCGCGACAAGGTTGCCACACTCTCAAGCATGCGTCCGAGTGCGGGCGGGACGATCTATGTCAGGCTGCGGGGATCGAATGGAGGAACAGGGTATCTGAATTCCATGCAGATTATCGAAGGGTCGAAGCCGCTCGACGGGCGTGACATTGTTTTTGCGGGCATAAAAAACCCCTCTACTGGAGCGGCACTCTCAGCCACGCCCGGAGGCGGCCTCTTGGCTTCCGCTAATCAATTGGAGCCCAACCTCCGGTCACACTGGTATCTTCTCTGCCGGGCCGACACTTCAGTTGTCTGGATTCTCAATCGAGCGAGCGGGCAGGCCCTTCGAGCCCCCGCCGACACTGGCAACGCGACCCTCGCCACATGGAACCCGGACGACCCCCGGCAGGCATGGAAATTGGAGAGCCTGAGCCGGGCGGGCGTCCCGGTCTTCAGACTCCGGATCGACGGCACACAGGCCGCACTGACCTTCTCCTCCAATGGTTCAACACCGATTTTGACGGCGGTTGACGGCAACAGCACCGCCCAGGATTGGACTTTGCCCGAACTTCCCCGCGGGGCGGCCATGCCTTGGAAAACCTATGACGAGGACAATTGCCTCGCCGTAGCAGCCCCTGCTGAGGTCATTCGCTCCGCCTACTCCGCTGGGCCAGTGCCCCTCGCTGCGGAGGCTCAGAAGCGCGGTGTCGTTCTTTTAAATGGGATCAACACGAATGTGCGTTGGACCGCCATAAATGCCGCCGACGCCATGACGCTGCGATACAGCGTGGAGGACGGCATCTCGGGCAACCTCACACTGCGGATTCTGAATGGCAACACCACGGTGACCACGCGAAAGGTGCCCGTGACCTCCGCCCAAGCATGGGTTTATTTCGACGGCCAAGGAGTGGAACACCAATCACCCGCGACCGGACGAACACCTGCCAAGCGATTCAACGAGGCCCGCATCAAACTCGTCACACCCATCGCACCCGGCAATACGATCGAGTTCAAAAGGGAATCCGGGGATGCCATGGTGTGGATCGACCTCGTTGAAACGGAGACTGCCGACCTTGTATCCAAGCCTGCCTCTCCGACACACCTGAGTGTGAAGGACGCCCCCTACAACGCGAAGGGCGACGGGGTGGCAAACGACACTTTGGCGATCAAGAACTGCATTGCCGCTGCGGCAGCGGGCTCCAAGTGCGTCTATGTTCCGGCTGGCACCTACCTGCTCGACTCGGAAATCGCCATACCGCCAGGAGTGACAATCCAAGGCGCGGGCATGTGGCAGACAGAGTGGATTTTCACCCGCACGGCCACCATCGCCTACTCAGGGCAAGGCCTCGGTGGGGTCAGTGGATCCGGGTCCAACACCACACTGCGCGATGTCTACATTAAAAGCGCCCAATCCGCCCGGAGCCTCGGCTACAAGGGAATCAAGGGTTCTTGGGGGACGGGATCGACTATCGAAAATGTGTGGGTCGATCAAGCAGAGGTCGGTGCGTGGATCGCCGATTTCACACCCAACGCCGATCTCTACACCGATGGATTGATGATGAGAAATTGCCGCATGAGAAATGCTTTTGCGGACGGCATCAACTACGCCAGCGGAACGCGAAACTCGATTGTGGAAAACTGCCACATACGCGGCTGCGGTGACGATGGCATCGCCTCCTGGGCCTCCGGTCGCACCGAGAACAAGCCGACGACGCGCAATCAGCAATTCCGCTACAATACGATCGAGTGTGTCTACCGCGCTGGCGGCATCGGCGTTTTCGGCGGCGAGGGGCACAAAATCCACCACAACATCATTCGAGACCAGGTGGCCGGCCCCGGCCTGCGCCTGAATACGATTTTCCTCTACGAAAGCGGAATTTTGAAGGGCTACCCCTTTGGATCCCAAGTCGTTCAATTTCACGAAAACACGCTTGAGCGCACAGGGTCGCTGTCCGTTTTCAACGAAGCCTGCGGAGCTATCGAGCTTCAAACATGGTATTCCGATGTGAAGAACATCCACTTCTCGGATATCCACATCGACACCTCGCAGTTCGAGGGCATCCGATTCAGCAAGATCGGAGGCGTGTCCGGCCCGGCCTTCGGAAACATTCTTTTTAAGAACCTATCCTTCTCGAGCGTGCCTTTTGGAACACTCATAACCCCCGAGGCCGTTGGAAGAGCGGGTTTCGACGAATCGAGCGCAAGCGCGGGGATTGCAAAGCAGTCAAGCGCCTTCAGCGTCGATGGCCCGCCGCCGCCGCCGCCGCTCATCACCTCTTTTTCTCCAACCGGATGCCCGAGGGGCGGCACCGTGACAATCCGGGGATACAACCTCGGCACAACAACCCTCGTTCAAATCGGGGCCCAGAGAGCAGCGTCATTCTCAGTGCTCAACGACACGATGGTGACCGCTGTGGTTCCACAGACCGCCGTGGATGGGCGACCAAGCATCACCACGACAGGAGGAACCGACAGTGCGTCGGGCATTTTGGTGATCACGCAGGGCAACTCCGCCCCATCCATCTCGCTGGGACATTCAAACGCCATCTCGCTTGCGGCCGGAATTGGCGTCCACCTCTCGGCAAACATAACCGACGACGGCGTTCCCCAACCGGGCAACCTGACGGCGCTCTGGTCGGTCGCCAATGCACCGGCGGGAGCCCTCGCGATCTTTGACAATTCGGCCACCGCGAACACCGGAGTCTCCTTTTCCTCGAATGGCACCTACCTGCTGCGGTTGACGGCATCCGACGGCCAACTGCAGACCATGGCTGATGTCACGATCTCAACCGGCATTGCCAACTCGGGCTCGGGCAGCGATGTGGGGTCTGTGGGCTTGGCAGGATCAAGTTCGGAAGCCGGCGGTGTGTGGACGCTTTCCGGATCGGGCGCGGATATTTGGGATTCAGCCGATGGGTTTCATTTTCGAAATGCCGAATTGTCGGGAGACGGATTTATCCAAGTCAGGCTCTTGAGCCAGACGAACACCGATCTTTGGGCGAAGGCCGGCATTATGATCCGCGATTCTTTGGACGCCGGTTCCAGCCATGTCTTGCTCGGGACAACCGTGGGCAATGGTCTCGCCCTGCAAAATCGTCCTTCCACCGACGGGCTGAGCATCCACCAGGGTCTCGGCACCTACACCTATCCCGTATGGCTGCGCTTGGTGAGGACTGGAGCCACGATAAGCGCCTACATTTCCCCAGATGGCATAAACTGGACCGCAGCCGGCACGGATGTGACTCCCACGATGGCTGGAACGGTGCACATCGGCCTGGCGGTCACCAGCCACAACAACGGGGCGCTGAGCACCGCAACTTTTGACAATCTTCAAGGCAGCGGCTTCGGGACCCAAGCCCCGAGCGTGCAGGCGGGAGCGGACATACAGATTACCCTGGGAAGCAATGCCACCCTCAACGGCACGGCGACGGGTGCTGTCTCCACGGAGTGGACAAAGCGATCCGGACCGGCATTGGCAATTCCAGCTCCGGGCAGCCTTCAAACCACTTTGCTCCCGACAGCCACCGGCAACTATGTGCTTCGCCTCTCCTCCAACAACGGCCAAGTGCGAACATTCGACGAACTAACAGTCCGGGTCTCGGCCGTTGCAACGGCGATGACCCAATGGCAAACGCAATACTTCGGACCGGGAGGCGGAAGCACGGGCGCATGGCTGGCCGATCCCGACGGTGATGGGGAGAACAATCTTGTTGAATTCGCCACCGGGGGGAATCCCCTTGCCGCCTCCGCCAGCGCCACTCGTTTCATGCAGGGGGGAACTTTTTCCTTCCGTCGACGGGCGGGATCAGGGTCGGGCTCGGCAGTGGAGGGCTACACGGTTGATGGCATCCGCTATCGGGTGGAAACGTCCCCCACCCTCTCGCCGCCGAACTGGCAGACAGGCGCGGGTTTTTTAGAGCAAATCGGAAGTCCACAGCCCAATGGTGATGGCACGGAGACGATCAGTATCCGCCCCACAGGGAACATCTCCACAGGCTTCTTCCGCTTGCGCATCGAGGCCGCCCCATGAAAGCTGGTGAGCAACGGTTTTTTCTCTAGGGCGAGATGGTCTGGAGATGTTCGTTGAGCGTCGCGGGTCGAAGCGTGTAGAATTAAAAAACACCAAAATGAAATATACAACGACTGTCCTGCTGACTGCCTTGGCCTTGAATGCTTTTTTTCTTTATGAAACGAAGGCGGGGGAGAATTTGCTTGAGAATGCGGGTTTTGAATTGGGCATGCCCGAAGAGATGGAGAACTGGAGTTCTTCGATTGGCTTCGGCACGCGGACGACTTCCATCGCGAGCACCTCGCCTCAAGAAGGCAAAAGACATCTGGTGCTCTCGGTGGTAACCGACGATTCCGATACCACCAACGGCGGCCCCGGCACCGGCCCGGGCAGGTCTGTGGTGGCTCAATCCACTGTGGAGGGCACGGTGCTGCCTGGAAAAACATATACACTTTCTTTTCAAGCCGCGTCCCCGGAGGGCTTCTACACAAGCGTGGCTCCGCGTTACTTGGTGGAGTGGCTGGACCTGATGAACCAGCCTGTGGGTGAGAGGACATTCCGAAGTTTTGCCAATCAAATTGGGCCGGATGGTTATTACAACGAGGTATCCGTTCAAGTCACCGCGCCGCCCGAGGCGGATCGCGCGACGATCTTCATCGATCTCGAAGGTGGCTCCGCGAACAATCCAGAATCCCAAAACAGCGTGCTCCATCTGGACAATGTTTCATTCAAAGAGAATCCTTGATTCATGTATTGTGACAGCAGTTTTCGTTTAACGGAGGCCTGCTGAAGAACAGGCGACTCTACAATTCGTCGCGAACCGAGCCTCGAAGCACATTTTTTTTTGGTGAAAAAACGGCAGGCGGTCCGACTGTCACATTTTTTTCCGGATTGGAGCTTGTCGGGAGAGTTCCTTCGAGTGGCAGCGTGGAGAATACGGGCTGCGGCGTGTAGAATCCCCCCATCGTTTTTCCATCGCCCACCTCGATCATAAGAAGCGCCTCAAAGTCGCCGCCGAGAAGATCGCCATCGACGCCGGCGTTCTTGTCACCATTCAACATCCGCTGGACTTGGGGCCACGGCGCTCCCTCTGCAATGAGCAGGTCGAGTCGATAGGTCTGATCCGCTTTCAGTTCCATCCATTCTCCCGGATAGGGAACATCGTTTTTGAAGTCGGACTTTTTATTTTTCCACTGGCTCGGGTTGCCATCGGCCCGGGAGAGCCCATCGGGCCCGTTCACCCGGGAAACATCGAGAACGACCTTCCCGTCGACTACGGCAATCAACGAATCGTCAGCCCGGCCCCAGAATCGATATTTGCCCGAACTGGCTGGGGAAAAACCGCCTCGGTAATGGATCATCCACATAGCCGGTTTGACTTGCGCATCGAGAGCGAAAGCACGAGGCCCCTCAGAGGCTTGGCGAAAGGGGATAAAAATCTGCGCAGTGTAGATCGGCTTGGAACGGAAGTATTTTTTCAACCTCTCGGGGTTGTAACGGCTTTCGACATAACCCCGAATCTCCCGCCAGAAATCCTCCAAGCTCGTCTTGAGGGGCTTGCCATCGGGCGATTGTTTGAAGTCGTAAAGGTTGCCCACAAGCTTCAGGTCATCTTTTTCCATGGAGCCGAATCCTTGGCCCCATGAACCTTTCCCAGAGGATTTGCCCCAGGCTCCTGCGCCACCCCCTCCACTGGCAGGCAGCAACTTTGCGGCTGCTGCGGCCATGTTTGCCGCCGCGGAGGCCATGTCGGCGCTTATGTTTTTCCCCATGGAAGGCACAGTCATAGCGGGAACGCTGAAGGCGGGTGCTGAGACGCTGGTGGTGGAGAGGATGGACATGGCATCCATCGCCGTTGCTGTTTGAGGCACTGGGACGGCAGGCATTTCGGGCGAGGGCGGAGTGATGGAGGGAGGACCGGGCGGGGAAGCCTCCTCGCTGCCATCGCCAAGAAATCCGCCATCGGCTGAGAAGTCCGCCGGAGGTTCGATGGCTTTGAAGAGGACGGTGCCTCCGAACAGGACGATGATGATGACATGCAGCGCCAGCGATATCGAGACGCTGCGGGTGTCGGCATTGCCGCTCCTCAGCTTGTTCCACAATTTGTCAAACATGGTGACGTGCTGAACGCGTTCGATTCGCCCGGGGAAATCGCAGGATCAGACGATGGAATTTCGTGCAACCACTTGGGAAAACCAACGGGCGCTGAGTTTAGGGGTGCGTTTTTGGGTTTTGAAGTCGCAGTAAACGATCCCGAAGCGCATATCGTAGCCGTCCTCCCACTCGAAGTTGTCCATGAAGGACCAGAGGAAATAACCCTTCACAGGCACACCATCGCGGATGCCCCGGCGGAGTTCGCACAGGTAGTTGCGAATGAGATCGCGGCGGTGCAGGTCGTTTATGCGTCCATCGGAGGTCGGCTGATCATTGTAGCCGCAGCCATTTTCGGTGATGTGAATTTCTTTGACGCCGTAGATGTCGGCGACATGCCGCGGCCCCCAATACATGACTTGGGGCATGTGCTTGAGCCAAGAGGCATCGGCTTGAGGATAGGATACGGGATGCGGGATGGCTTCAGCCTTACCGCCCTTGCCGGCCTGCACAAATTTTCCGGTGTAGATATTCAAGGCGAGAAAATCCGGAGGAAGGGAGATGAGGCCGAAGTCGCCTTTTTGGACTTTCGGTTGGTCCTTTCCAACGTGTCGAAGATAGGCTGAATCGTAGCCGCCTCGATAAATCGCATCGATGGTCCGCCAGTTATCCCGGCGGAATTCGCTGCGGGCCGCCTCGATATCGGCAGGAGTCTCTGTGATGGGAACCGAGATGGAGCTGTTGTCGGTGAGGCCGACCTTGGCACGTTTGCCGCCGTATTCGCGCACGGCGCGCACACCGTGGCCGTGGCAGAGGAGTGCATGATGGTAGGTTTGATTAACGACCCCATCGGCCAATTTGAGACCCGGGGCTTTCTGACCGTTTCCGTAGCCGAGTGTGGTGAAGCAGAAGATTTCATTGAGCGTGATCCAGTGTTTCACACGATCGCTGAATTCCTTCACGATGGTATCCGCATAAACGGCGAAGGCGTCCGCGACGCGTCGGTCACGCCAACCGCCGAAGCTTGTTTCAAGGGCCTGTGGAAGATCCCAGTGGAACATCGTCACCCAGGGTTGGATGTCGTTTTTTTCCATGGCGTCGAAGACGCGTTTGTAAAAATCGAGGCCCTTTTGATTTGGCGACCCGGTGCCCGTCGGGAAGATGCGTGGCCAGGCGAGCGAGAGGCGGTAGTGCCGCACGCCGAGCGAGCGCATGAGGCGGAAGTCCTCCTTGAAAAGTTTGTAGTGCTCGCAGGCGTGCTCGAGCGTGTGGCCGTTGCGGACTTTGCCGGGTGTCGCGGCGAAACGGTCCCAAACAGACTCGCCCTTTCCGTCGGCGGCTATTGCACCCTCGATCTGGGGGGCGGCGGCGGCAAAGCCCCAAATGAATTTTTTCGGAAATTCCAGAGGTGAGGGCAGGTTGGCTTTTGCGGCGGATTTTTTGGTTTTTGACATAAAAAATGACAGAGAGACGCGGCCTACTCGCCCAGGTTGTGATGGTTCACAACCATGCCGTTGTCGCGGTCATCGACACGCTCCTCCTTGAGGCGGCGGAAGAAAACCACCATGTCGCGGATGCCGCCCCAAGAGAACCAGATGGCGGTAATGAAGGCGAAGGCGATCGGAATTCCGATTCCCACAATATACCAGAACTGCGACCAGACGGAGAGGGGCCATGGAGCGATGAAATTCCATGCGGTGCCAACAATGAAGACAATGAACCAAAAGATGCTCCAACCAAAGAGCCCCCCGGCCAGAAATTTGTCCCCTCGGGTGAAATGCTCGTCGAGCCCGATGAGACGTCCCCAAACCACGCGTTTTTTGGAATGGGTTTCAAATTTTTTCTCGGACTCGAGGGCATAGGCACCCCGGTGGAGCATGCGATCCATGTTGAAGTCCTCCTTGCAGGTGAGGAGGGATACCACTGCGTAGGAAACACAGGCGGCGAGCGAACCGATGAAAGAAATCTCAGCTCCATTGAGAGGAAAGGCATCACCCCAGATTTGCCTCGCTATAATGCCGCCGGTGACGAGGCCCGATCCGGTGAGGAGACCGGTCCACGCGCCAGCTGTCGTGCCTTTTTTCCAGTAGAGGCCGCCAATGATCGCCACACCGGCACCTCCCACGTAGAGGGCTTCTGTGACGGCCCACCACATCATGACATACTCTGTTTGCCGGAAGAAACAGCCAAAGAGAAAGGCAAAGAGGGCCACGCCGGCCATGGAGAGCCTAAGCAGGCGGATGTGCTGCTTCGGAGTGAATGGCTTCCTCCGCAGAGGGACCACGACATCCTGAATGAAAAGGCTGCCCCAGGAGTGGAGATGGGTGCCGTCCCCGCCAAAGACGCCCATGAGCAGGACGATGCAAAGGATGCCCTTGATGCCGATGGGAAGCATGTGTTCGACGGCGATCGGGATCGTCATTTGCTCGCGAATTTGATCCTGCCCGATGCTGGCGATTTCCTGGTGGGCCCCGGCGGCACGGGCGGCGAACTCGGGATGCGCAAGGTAGGTCATGGCGCAAACGGCGAGGAGGGTCACCACGGCGGTGTTTCCCATGCCCTTCCAGTTTGCCATGATGCCGCCCATGCGCGACTCGTGCGCGGTGACGGCGGCTGCGCTGTAGGCGCTTTGGTTTTGCCAAGCCATGGTGCGGTAGATGCCGCCCCAGAGGCCCATGAGGACATACCAGATGTTGAAATCCTCAAGCCCCATCGAGTCGAAGGGATTGAGCAGCGACTTGCCGGCGGTCTGGTTCTCAAGAACAAAGCTGATTTCCGACCAACTGAACATGAGGAGCAGCGCGACAATGATGATGATGAAAAAAATCTGCGACAGCATGCCCTCGATGCAGTTGGTGATCATGAGGGTGATGAGCCCGCCCGAGATCGTTAGCGCGAGGGAAATGCAGAGTAGCACGCCCATGACGAGGATGTAGGTCTCGACGGTGAATCCGCCGAGGGTCAGTTCCTTTGGCAGAGCAAGGAAGTATGTGAGGAAGCGGGCACCCACGACTGGGATGATGCCGAAATTCACGATGCCCGCTCCGAATCCGAGGAAGCCTGTGAAGAGGCGGAAATTTTTGCTGTAACGAATCTCAAAGAACTGCGCGAGGGTGAGGGCGCGGGTCTCGCGGAATCGATAGATCACCCATCCGCTGATGCTGACGATGAGGGTTATGGGAATGCTGAGCCACCCCCACCAGGTGAGCACGAAGCCGGACTTCGCGATGATCTCGAAGAGGGCCACGAACACCACTGCGCCGACGCCCTGCTCACCCTTGGCCACAGCAAGAAGATAGCGACCGGCCAAGCGACCTCCCGAGAGGAAGTCTGCCACACCTTTCATGTAGCGCTTGGTATAGATGGCGACGAAGAAAAGGCCGAGGAGAGGAAGGCTGACGAGCAACCAGTCGATGAGATGCATGGATTAGTGGTGGGTGTTAAGGAATGGGAAAGGGAGGCCCGGCGCGAGAGCGCGGAGAGATTTACGTAAAGCCAGAGAGAACTGGAATTCTCCTTCCCGGGGCGCGGCGGGGAAGCTCGACAGGGAAAGCGCACTCGGGAATCGAGTCATTTGGCCTGCAGGCGGAAAAACGCAGCGTTGTCCGGTGCGGTGAAGTCGAACTCGATCTCGCCGGTGGCGGGGTTCACAAATGTGCCATTCTGCGTGAACGGCATTGGCTGGAATGTTTGCAGGTTGGTCGATTTTTGGAGTCCAAACTTGAGCGTGAAAACTCCGGTGGCCGCATTCCGGCTGAGCACAGGCATGCCGGGCTGCAGGGCCTGCATTTGAGAGGTGCTGTAGAGGCCGGCGGTGTTCGCATGATCCTTCAGCGTATTGACCAGTGTCGCGTTGGCAGTCTGCCAATCAAATCCGAGCGAGGCATAGCGGTATTCCGCGACATCATTGAGGCCATCGCCATCGGTGTCGTTGGCGACAGAGAGACCGATTCCTGAGACCTGGATTGCGAAAGGATTCTCGTCGGGATCATTGCTTCCAACAAGGATTTGCGCCGTCCTGTTTCCGGACGCGGAGGGATTGAAAAAAATTGTGAATGTGGCGTTTGCACCGACTGCCACGGAGTTTGAAGAAAGCGCGCCGAGCGTGAAATCTGCGACCGCCGAGCCATTTTTGGAAAGTGAAATGGTGGAAAGCGGGCCGAGGCCGGTATTTTTTACAAAAACCGTCCGCGTGGTGGAAGTGTCTCCGACAGGCAATGCTCCGAGGGAAATCACGCTGTTTCCGCTTTGGAAGGAGGTGCCCTCGGGATACTCAAGGGCGATGTCCGGGTCTTGGACGAAAATTTCCATCGCGTTCAGATACGAATAAAGACCAGCGGCGAGGCTGACACGGAGCGTGATTTTTCCCGTGCCATCCGGCTGGATACCACTCAAGACTGCGACGTTTGAAGTATTGGCGTGGATTCCTGTTCCTCCGATGTTTGAACCCGATGTCGTAAGGTTTGCCGTCACCGAAGAGCCCGCGCCCGTGGCGGAAAAGGTGGTGGTGCGGGTTTCGGTGGCGTTGCGGCTGCCAAAGAGTCTGAGCGTGTATGTTCCGGAAGGCGAGAGTCCGCTGATCGAAAAATTCGCCGTGGTCGAGGCGTAGAAAAAATCCTGCGTGGCGGCTGCGACTGCGAGTCTGCCGAGAGACGGCGAGGGGCTGAGTGTCCCGACGACGGTTGCATCGCCTTGGGTTGGGCCGTTGACCTGAAAGGCGGCACCACCTGCCACGAAAGAGAGCATGGCGTTTGTGAGGTTGCCTGAGATGTCAGTGAGGGAGATCGACGAACTCGTCGTCATGTTGTTCCACTGCTGCCCGGCGTTGGATGTGGTCGTTCCAGTGGCTGGGCCGAAATCAACGAGGAAGGGACCGACGGCTCCGGGATTGACTGTGATGGAGATATTGAAAACTGCCGTGGTATAGTTTCCTGTGTCCGTAGGCGTGAACACCACGGATTGCGTCGAGTTTCCAATGGGTGGAGCGCTTTGAGGATTTGCGAAGGCGAACGTGCCGGGAACGCTTGCCATTCCGTTTCCCAGCGTGCCGCTGCCCAGTGTTTGGCCATAGACCATCGAGCCGAGAACAGGTGAAATCGTGATCGTGGGAAGAGCCTTGTTAACTTGTACAGAGGAGTTGGTTGTCGCCGTGGTGTAGTTTGCGGAGTCCGTGGGCGTGAAAACAACCGCATGGCTTGAGGTGCCAACCGGAGGAGTGGTTTGTGGATTTGCGAAAGCGAACGAGCCGGGGACCGATGCACCTCCTCCAGAAAGAGTCGAGTTGGCGAGGGACTGGCCAAAGGAAATGTGGGACGCGACCGGCGGGGACTGGATCAGTGGAGTCTCGCGCGAGGCCACTGCGAGGATGTCCACGAGGATGGAAGCGTTGGTGTAGTTCCCCGAGTCGGATGGTGTGAAGACCACGACGTGTTGGGAGGTGCCAAGGACTGGAAGGTCTGCCGGCGAGGCGAAGGCGAAACTGCCCGGGACGCTGGCGTTGCCTCCGCTGAGGGTCGAGTTGCCAGCGGGTTCTCCAAAAGTGATGACGGAGGTGGAGGGGAACGTCTGAACGACCGGCGTGGCTTTGGAAACGGAGATCGAGATATTGGCGGTGGCAGCGGTGTAATTCCCGGTGTCGGTGGGCGTGAACACAACCGTTTGCGTTGAATTTCCTACTGGTGGCATAAGCAAAGGCGAGGCAAAGGCGAAGGTGCCCGGCACAGAGGCGTTGCCGCCCGAGAGCGTGGAGTTGGACAAGGTCTTTCCGTAAACAAGCGGGGAGGCCGTGGGTGGCGCGAGGATTTCTGAATTCCCCGAGTCCACGGTGATTTGCAGGGCATTGATGTAGGAGCCGCTTGTTTGTCCGCCAGCACCCTCAAAGCGAAGCTTAATCTGGTTGGATCCGTCTGCAAAGAGGTTCGTGAAAACGACGCTGTTCGAGGTGTTGTAGTTTGCTCCGCCTGAACCCGTGTTGTTGCCGGTGGTCGTGAGGTTTTGGGTAAAATTGCCGTTACCTGCCGTGAAGGTGTATTGGGTAGACCGCATACTGGCAACGGTCGCGTTGCCGCCGGACCGTGATCCGAAGAGTTCAAAGGAATATTTTTTGGATGGATCTAAACCACTAAATGTCAAAGTAGAGTTCCCAGAAAAGACATAGATGCCATCGGTGTAGGCGGTGAAAATGTTCAGATTGGAGTTGGAGAGATTAACCGTCCCGTTTGCAATCCCCCAACCTCCTGATGCGGCTCCCGCGACGGTGTTGACGCCCGCAAGAGCTATGCCCGTGGTCGAGTTGTCTGTAAAGACAAGGTTGGAGAGTGTTCCGTTGTTGGTTTTGTAGTTGTTCCAGTAGTTGCCGTTTGTATCCGGGCTTACGGTTAGGTAATTGGCATTTACGGAGAGGTCGGAGCCGAAATCGATGAGGATTTTATTCGCCGCATTCGGGTTCGGGGCAACGCTGAGGGTGACCTCTGCAATGGCTGTGGTGAAGTTTCCGGAATCGGCGGGAGTGAAGATGACAGTCTGCGTGGAATTTCCAACAGGAGGCATGTTTTGCGGATTCGCAAAGGCGAACGTTCCGGGAATGGTGGTTCCATTGCCTGTGGCGGAACCGCCGGTGAGTGTCGAGTTTGAGAGCCTCTGACCGAAAATCAATGATGAGGCGGTGGGAGCCGCCGTGATGGTTGTCGGCTGCTTGGAGAGAACCACGAGTTGCATGGCATTCAGGTGGGCTTCACTTCCCTGCACTGGGGTGAGGTCGACATGGATTTCACCGAAGGTATTCGGCACGATTTCAGTGAGAACCGCGACATTTCGCGTGTTGTAGTTCACGCCGCCATCACCGATGCCAGCCCCGGAAGTCGTAAGGTCGGCGCTGACCGTTTTCGCCCCCGTAGCGGTGAATCGCGTGGTGTGCGTGGAAGTGCCATTCTTGGAACCGAGAAATCTCAGCTCGTAGGCGCGCGCCGGATCAAGGCCGGACAGATAAAATCCTGCGGGATAGTTGCCGGACCATTTGAAAAAATCCTGTGCGGCACTGCCTGTGGAGAGATCGCCCAAGGCCGTCGCATTTTGAGTGAGTGGCTTTTCCGAGGCATTCCCGCCCAAGGTAAAAGGACCGGTGATCGCCATTTTGATTCCCGTGTTTGCTCCGGTTGTATCGGTCAGGTTCCCAATGTGCTCGCCGGCTTGGGGAGAGATAGTGCCAACTATCGAATGCCAGTTGTTCCATCGATTGCCATTGGCATCCACGCCCGTTGTCTGAATGCCGTTCGTGGTGTCATTGGCACCAAAGTCGAAAAGGATTTTTTGACCGGGTGCGGGAGTTTGCGGATTCGGTTGATAGGTTTTATCGGGAAGAATGCCCGCTGCCGCCAGATCAGCCCGGATTTTGGTAGTCCAGAGGGCGTAGCCGGCTTTGTTCGTGTGGAGGGAATCGACATAGTAATCCCACATCGCGGGAGTGGTGGAGTTGGACAGACTCTCAAAAATCGCAGGCAGGTCGATGTAGTGAAGGTTGGGATTTCCAGAGTTTGCAACAAACGCTTGGATGAGAGTATTGGCATCGATGCGCCGCTGGTTGGCGGCCGAGTCACCGAGGTAGTGGGGATTCTTGGTGATGCCGAGATAGAAAATATGTGTGTTTGGCAACTGGGCCGTAACGAGGGAGACGAAATTTTGAAACCCGCTCGCCACGTAGGCCCCAGATTGCCCGGGCCGCACATCGTTTGTTCCAGACCAAACCACGACCGCGCGGGGATTGTAAAATTGGACAACATTTCTGGCGAGCGCGTTGACTGCGGTTGAGGTGCCGTTCGATCCGGCAAAATTTTGCAAATCCCCAATCGTTGATCCGCCGAAACCCCTCTGGATGATGTTGTAGTCGGGAAATTCCTGCGTGAGTCCTTCCCAGAGCCGGATGCTGGAACTGCCCACAAAGAGGACCGCATTTTGAGGCATCGGATTCAGCGCATCCTGAGTGCGATAGCGATCCCGATCGCCTGTGTATTGGGCACTAAGACATTGGATTCCTGCGATAAAAAGGAGAAGCCAAATCGAAAGCGGATGGAAAAGCTTTATTAAATTCAAATTGAGCACCAGAAAAATTTTAAAATCCTATTTGGATAAAGCTCTAAGGATTCGAGAGTAGCTTCTTCTTGCGAAACAAGAGGAAAACTCCAAACAGACTCGCAATCATCAAGAATGCGTAGGTGCCGGGCTCAGGAACGGCTGCAAATGCAAGGTCTCCAGAGACCTGATCAAACGACCAGATATTGCTGCTTGAGTCGGTGTAACTCCACTGGCTGCCCGACAAGGTGAAGACGCCATTTCCGTATGCGCCGGCAAGATTGACTCCGTTCAGATTCCCGCCTTGAGAACCAAACGAGAAGAGGTCAAAGGTGTCGGTATCCGAGAGGAATTGCGTGCCGATGGTGATGGTCAAGTTGCCACCGTAGGTGAGCGCACCCGTGACATTGATGCCGTCGTATTGGGACCCGCGGGTTCTGCCGTTGAGTTCTAAAAGTGTGGTCGATGTGGATTCGAGCGTGAGACTTTGACCGAAGGTCAGAACGCCGGGGCTGTTGTCTGGGCTGAGACTGCCACTCACTGTGGCAGGCCCGCCGATGTTGCCGGAGCCGCCCAGAGTGGCACCAATGGCTACGGTCACGGCACTGCCTGAGTTGGTCGAGCCATTCACCAGCAAGGTGCCGGCATTAACCACCGTTGTCCCTGTGTAGGCATTGCTACCGCTTAGTGTGAGCGTGCCGCTGCCGGATTTGGTTAGGCCACCGGTTCCCGATGCGATGCCAGAGAAGGTCGTGCTTGAGTTGTCACCACCCGCTGTGAGGGTGTTTGCACCAAGGGTGATGTTGCCTCCCCCCGCAATGGAGCCCACTGTCTCGCTGGTATTCAGGTTTAACACAGCACCACTGGAGACGGAGACTGCACTGGTATCGGCGATGGCGTTGCCGCCGTCCACTGTGAGAGAGCCAGAGCTGACGATTGTATTGCCCGTGTAGGAGTTGCTTCCAGAGAGCGTGAGGGTTGCGGTGCCGACCTTTGTGATACCGCCCGTGCCACTCAAGCTCCCGCTGAAGGTGGAGGCTGCATTTTTGGAGCCGATACTCAGGGTGTTGCTACCCAAATCCAGGGCAATTCCGCCTGCGAGGGCTCCGATGTTGTAGGTGTTGCTGCCAGCAACTCCGAAAACGACCGTTTTATTGGCGGTGCCGTAGGGGTTGAGCGTGGCATTTTGGAGAGCGTCGATGTTGGAAATTTTGAGGATGCCACCATCCAAATTCATAAATCCGGTGAAGGTGTTGGCTCCGGAAAGTTCCAGAGTGGCGGAGTCCGGATAGTTGCCGGAGTAGAAATTGAGATTTCCAGATCCGGAAACCACGCCACTGAATGCCTGGGTTGCGTTTCCTCCTGTGGAAATGACCAGATTGCTGGATCCCAGTGTCACATTTCCCGCACCGGAGAGCCCGGCAACGGTTTCATTTGCAGTGAGGTTGAGCGTGCCGCCGGCATTAACGACGACTTGGGAGGTATTTGCTATGGCGTTGCCCCCGGAGAGGCTCAATACTCCCGCATTGACCGTGGTTGCACCAGTGTAGGTATTGGTTCCTGCCAGATCGAGTGAGCCAGCACCGTTTTTGGTAAGACTACCGCCGGAACTTGTAAGATTTGAAGAAAAGATAACACTATTACCATTTGTATCAATATTATAGGTTTGCGAGGCATTTGAGCTGAAACGGGAGGAGAGGTCCGTTGTGATGCCTGATCCATATTGGATACCACCGCCGGACAAGGCGATGGTGCCCGTGGTGCCGAGGGCATTGGCATGACCGAGGCTGATGGTGCCTGATAGGATGTCGGTTCCACCGGTGTAGGAGTTATTTCCAGTGAGTATCAAGGTGCCGACCCCCACTTTGGTTAGAGAGGCCGTGGTGTTTTCGGTGACCCTGCCCGCGATCGTGAGATTGCCCGCCCCTCCGATACGGGGGGATGTGCCGACTCCTCCGCCCTGAAGCATGCCCATGGTAAGGTTCCCTGTCACGGTGAGAGTTGAAGATGTGCCGGAGTTGTTATTACGCAAAGCCCCCTCACTACTCGGACCACTTCCGTTCAATCGCATGTTCGCAATTGTTTCGTTGCGCCCATTGAGATCAAAGCCGCCAGAATTGATATTAACGGTTGATCCATCCCAGATTTGGTCGTCACCTGTGCCTGCCAACTGAACGAGCACAGAGTTCGAATTGGTGATGAGAGTCCCACCCATGGCGTGAACAGATGCACTGCTTGCCTTGTTGAACACCACTGTCTTATTGGCACCATTGATGCTCATATTTAGATTGCTATTATCAGCGGCCCCATTGTAGCTTATGATCGCTGGCGAAGCACTGGATTGGCCATTGTAATTATCTGTGACATAGCCACCCGAGCTCATGGCAACAGTGCCGTTGAAGGTGATGCCAGGCCCTCCGCCGCCACCAGCAACAAGCGTCAAGCCCGAGCCACCATTGATATTTGAATTGATGACACCGAGAGATGTCGTGCTCTGGTTGTAAATTGTCCCGCCCGACCCAGACATGGTATTATTTATTGTAAAACCATTTAAATCCAGTGCGCCCCCGTTGAATGTTACTGCACTGGTTCCTAAAGCTTGGTTATTTCCGACTATTAAAATGCTTAAATTAAGGTTAGTTATTCCTGAGTATGAATTACTTCCACTTAATGTGACATAGTTATTTCCGCCTTTTGTTACTCCACCTGTTCCCGAAATGATATTACTGAAATTTGTATTTGGTCCAGTGATATTGAATAGCAGATTTCCAGAATTGGAGATATTACTGGCTGAGGATAGACTTCCCGTAGAGTTACCGTTGCCAATTTGGAGAGTTCCTGCGCTGATCGTCGTTACTCCTGTGTAGGAATTCGTTGCGGTAAAAATCAATGTTCCAGCACCCGTTTTTGTCAAGCCGCTTGTGTTTGTGCTATCGATGGCGGAAGAGTAGGTGATATTTTGGCTGTTCGTATCGATCACAACGGCAGATCCGCTATTTTTGATGCGGGAGGAGATATCAGACGTAATACCGCTCCCGTATTGGAGAGTGCCGCCGCCGAAGGTAACATTTCCACTTGTTCCCAAACCGTTGGCATGTCCGATCTGGAGGGTGCCGGCGTTGATTGCCGTGCCGCCGCTGTAAGTATTATTGCCGGAGAGAACGAGGGATCCCGAACCTGCTTTCACAAAGCCTCTCAATCCAGAAACCGCGCCACTGAGGGTGTGGGAAGTGCCTGCGGCCGTGGTGATGGTGCGGGTTTGATTGGCCTCATCGCCAATCGCAATGGCTCCAGAAAAGTTAAGTGAACCGGTATTTGTCGATGACTGACCAAGGCTGAGGTCGTTGTAGATGTTCAGTGCGCGCGCAACAATGTAGCCCGTAGAGCCGGATGCAGCCAGCGTTTGACCACTGCCATCCCAACGAATCACGACGGCTCCCACCCCATTGGCTCCCAATCCATTGTTATTTCCGACCAGAATGGTTCCCGCATCAAATCGCAGATCTCCGGTGAAGGAATTGCTGCCGGAAAGGGTGAGAGTGCCTGTGCCCGCTTTTTGCAATTCCCCTGTTCCAGAAATAGAGCCGGAGATTGCGGAGTTGGAGTTGGTTCCCCCGAGATTGAGGTTGGCATTGAGGAGGACATTGCCGGCACCGTTGACAGAGCCGATGGATTCACTGCCGCCGATGCTTAGTGTGCCGCCGCTGTTAAGACTAACGGCTCCAGAGTCTAAAACGGCGTTTCCGCCGGTGAGGGCGAGTGTGCCGGCATTGACTGTGGTGGCCCCCGAGTAGGAATTTGCTCCGCTCAAGATGAGTGTGCCGGTTCCATTTTTTGTGAGAGCCCCCGGGCCGGAGATCGCGCCACTGACAGAGGTTGAGCCGTTGCCAGATTGGAGAATCGTGCCGTTATTGCTCACGGCTCCATTGAATTGGACCCCGCCATTGTCAAGGATAGCAAGCGTTTGGGAGTTGGCGACCGGGCCGCCGAAAATCAAGTTGCCGCTTGTGGCGTAGAGGGTGGAGTTTTGAGCAAACGAAAGTGCGGTGTTGATCGTTTGATCGGCGTTGGAGGAATTAAGGATGAACCCGGTTACAGCAAGCGGGGATGATGCGTCGAAGCCAGCAGAACCAGAGTTTGCGGCGAGAGTGAATGCACCGGCCGAAGACTCGAAGGTGATGTTGGCAATAGAATTAAGCGATGCGGAGGCGATGTCGTTGGTTGCCGTCGCTGCAGAGGCCCCGGCAAAGAAAATATTGTCGGCATTAACCGGCGGTGGCGTGAAGCCCGTGCTCCAGTTGCCCGTGCCTCCGTTCCAAGTGGGCACCGCAGAGCCGGCGTAGGCGAGATTCAGGAATCCACCGGTATTTGAAACGGACCAGGTTCCAGACAAGACGCCTCCGAAACCGGAGGTATCAATCGCAAAAACGTTCGAATCGAAGCCCGTGACCGTGCCCCAGTCGATAATATCCCAGTTGCCGGAGGAGCCGGGGCTCCATCCTGTAGGAATGCCTGTGGAGGTGATATAAATAGTGAACTTGTTGCCAGAGGTGGCGCTGATTGTGGCGGCCCCACTGCCGCCGCCGATGTTAAGAAGGTCCCAATTTGTGCCGGCGGTTCCCGAGACATTTCCAATCTGCCAAGTGTATCCGCTGCCGCCTGCGAGTGTAAGGGTGTTTGCAGAGAGTATTCCGATCGAGGAGGCTGCCCCGGGTGCGATACGGGCGCCGGAGTTCACCACCAAATCTCCCACCGATCCACTGCCACCGATCACGCCTGCATTGGCCGTCACCGCCGTGCTGGCGGAGTTGCCATTCACCAAGAGCGTGCCGGCGTTGATCGTGGTGGCACCGGTGTAGGTATTGGCTCCAGAGAGGGTCAATGTGCCTGCTCCTTCTTTGATGATGCCGCGCGTTCCCTCGACGGCCCCGCTAAAGGTGTGGGAGGTGTTTGAAGCCGTGGTGATGGTGCGATTCCCTGCATCAGCTCCCAGCTTGATGGCACCAGCAAAAGTGAGTGAGCCCGTGTTGACGCTGGATTGGCCGAGATTCAAGTCCCGGTAAATATCAAGCGCTCTGGAAATCGTGTAGCTTGAGCTTCCTGCAGCTGCAATGTCTCTGGCACCGGCCACGTTGTAGTCAAGCGTGATCGTCCCTGTCACATTGCTGCCCAATGCGTTATTGCTTCCAACAAGCAATGTGCCCCCTCCCACCCAGAGTCCACCCGTGAAGCTGTTGCTCCCAGACAGGGTGAGCGCGCCGGTTCCTCTTGTGTAGATAGGTGCCGACCCTGTCAAGTTTCCCGAATAGACGGTGCTGGCATTGTTTGCACCCATGTAAACCGTGCGATTTCCGATATTGATATCGGCCGAACCACCCAGCGCCCCAATTGTATATGTGCCAATCGCATCAAGCGTGACGGTGGAGTTGGCGATGAGCGTGGTATTTTGCACGGCGTTGACGTTTCCCAAGGCCAGCGTGCCAGAGGAGACGGTGAGCGTGCCGTTGAAGGTATTTCCGCTTCCGGACAGGGTCAGCGTCTGGTTGCCGGTTTTATTGATCGAGCCGGAACCCGTGATGTTGCCGGAGAAAGTGTTGTTGCCGATGTTGTTTAGGGTTCCGTTGTTGTTGAAGAGGTAAAAAGAGGAGGTATTGTCCTTGATGGTTAACGCATGGGTCGACGCATTGAGAGTTCCGTTTCCACTTAGCGAGCCGATGGTTTGGTCCGCGCCAAGATTTACTGTGGTGTTGGAGGATCGAAAAACAAGCGGGCTCCCGATTGTCGAATTGCCAAGAGCGCCGGCCGCATTGGCATTCAATGTGGTGCCATTACTAAGGACGGTGGCCCCGGGATAATCCTTCGCCGAAGATAGAGTGATACTTGATCCGTCGCCGTAAGAGACGTAGCCAACCGCTCCCATGGCGGAGAGATAGGAAAACCCGGTGGGGTTCACGTAGGTCACTGTGATGTTCGAGGAGGCATTAGGCGCTATGCCGGATGCGGTATAAAATGACGAGTTATTGTAGTTTATCCCCGCTCCTCCAAGATCTGTTCCGGAAGTTTGTAACATTCCGCTGGATGAAGAAGATCCATTTACAGTGTAAGTTGTTGTTCTATTGTCTGTTGCAACTCGCGATCCAAATAATATAAAGTCGTAGGTTTGGTTGGAGTTAAGCGAACTAAGGTTGACCGAGCCTGTGGTATTTGATGCTGCAAAAATGGCATCAAGGAACACGGTGTCGATATTGAAGACTCCGAGATTGCTCAGGTTTGGACTGCCAGTGACAAACTGAACCCCTGTGTTAAAAGTGCCGCCGGACTGCGTGATGTTTACTGCGGAGGTAGCTCCTTCGATTGTCGTCACGGGGTTTGTGTAAGCCGTGGAGTTGTTCAAAAAGTTCCAGTAGTTTCCGTTTTGAATGACAGCCGTGGCAGGCGGTGTGGTTACGCTGGAGTTGCTGGTTGTCCAAGGTCCAAAATCAACGAGAAATGACTGCCCAAAAACCCCTGAGCTTCCAGAGATCAAGGAGAGCACAGTGACGAGTGCAAGGAAGTGGTGCTGGATTTGCGAGTGGGCAATGGTGCCAAGGAATGATCTTTCGAGGGGACGATGACTTGGGGGAGTGGGGAGTTTCATACGATGGAATGAGTCCCTGGGAGTGATGTCACTTTTATGCAATTGCATGATCTTTTGATGGGAGGTTGTTAAAAGTAAGAAAGGGGATTTCTGTTGGGGCTTCTATAGGAGTAGAGCGACGGTTGGTGTGTGGGCAAGAGAAAATTTTGCGAGTGGAGATTTTTTTATAGCTCGGGGGAAATTGTATCCGGCAGACGAGGGTTGATCGGTGAGAGAGACTTTGAAAAGTCCATGCGAAAGCCGTATTTCAAAGGAGATCATGGCAGGCGTTGGCGGCGTTTCTGGCGGAGAAATTGAATAGCGAGGCCGCCGAGGAGGATGAGACCAGCAATGATGGCGGAGGGTTCGGGCACGGCGACGATTTCGCGGGGGTTGGAGTTTACGAGAAAGGCGTTGTTTGAAAGAAGATTCATGCCTGCGTCGCTGTAGAAGCTGACTTGATCGAGATCATTTGGAAGGCCGCTGGCGCTGTTGTTGGTGAAGTGGACTTGGTCGGTGCCGCCACCGGGATTGCCACTCCACTGGGTGTTGCCCGACCAGTTCCAGAAGGTGAGGCGGTAGTTGTCCAACCCTGCAATGCTGTCGAAGATAAGCTGCACGCTGCCGGTGCCGAGATCGATGATGGAGTCGGCTGTGAGTGTGAGGGCGCCAAGATAGCCTTCGTAGTTGCCTTGGAACAGAATGCCGGCGGCGCTACTGCCGCTGCCGAGGCTGATCGTTGCGGTGCTGGAGAGGGCGTCGTCCGAGGTGACGAGAAGGGATCCGCCGTTTTGCACAACGATGGAGGAGGTCGAGCCGAGGGCGTTGGCGGCGGCGGCTTCGAGGGTGCCGCTGGAGATGGTGGTCGTGCCGGTGAAGGTGTTGGCTCCCGTGAGACGCTGGGTGCTGGCTCCGTCTTTCACGATATTGCCAGAGCCGGAGATCGTGCCTGCGAAGGCCGTGGTGCCGCTGGTGGTGCCGGTGGTGAGGGTGTTTGAGCCGAGCGCGACGGTGGAGGTCGCCGCACCTTCGAGCGAGGCGATCGACTGGCTGGCGCCGAGGGTGAGGCTGGAGGAGCCGGTGCCAGTGGCGTCCATCACGACCGTGGTGCGTCCGTTTGCGGTCGGAAGGGCGTTGGCGACATTTGCCGTGAGCGCTCCGCCGTTGCGAATAATGGTCGGGCCGTTGTAGGTGTTTGCGCCGTTGAGTGTGACGGTGGCGGTATCGACGACGAGGTCGGAATTTGCCGCGCTGCCGCCGATGGCTCCGGTGACATTGAATGCGCCTTGGGCGAATGTAAGTGTGGTTCCGTTTTTAGAGAGGGCTCCCGAAAGGGCAAGTGTGCCGCCGCCGGTGTTGCGCAGCGTGGCGGTGCCTGCGCTGGCAGTGATCGCGCGGTCCAAGGTGGCCGAGCCGCCGGAGTAGGTTAGCGTGGCTCCGGAGCCGATATCAACGCCAGAGGTCGAACCGAGAGCGGCCGAGCTCGAGATGGAAAGCGTGCCGGCGGAAATCGTGGTCGCACCGGTGTAGGAGTTGGTTCCTGAGAGGGTCCAAGTGCCAGTGCCAACTTTGACCACCGAACCGCCGCTTCCCGAGAGGTTGCCGCTGTAGGTGTTGGACTCGTTGTTAGCGCCGACGGAAATCGTGTTTCCTCCGAGATCGATCGCCTTGGAACTGACCAGCATTCCGATGTTGTAGGTATTGGTTCCCGCCACACCAAATTCAACGGATGCCGTCGCTCCGTAGGGATTGAAATTGGCATTTTGAAGGGCGTTCACATTCGAGATTTTCAATTTGCCGCCATCGACATTCATGTATCCGGTGAAGGTGTTGGCACCGGCGACTTCCAGTGTTCCACCGCTGCCAGAGTAGTAATTGACATTGCTTGCTCCGGCGATGACTCCGCCGAGGGTAAGGGTCGCGTTGTTGGTGCCATTGATCACGATGGCTCCGGAGCGGTTGATGGCACCGGTTCCAAGATTCAAGCTGTGGGTTCCTGTGAAGGTGAAGGTGTTGTCGATGCTGAGGGCATTGTTGCCTGCCAGCGTGAGGGCTCCGCCGCTGGTGTTGTCGATGGTGGTGCCATTGCCGATGGTGAAGGTGCCAGTGCCCAGAGCCGAGGCGTGGCCAATGTTGAGCGTCCCGGCGTTCAATGATGTGCCGCCTGTGTAGGAATTGCTTCCCGAGAGGGTTAATGCGGCCGTGCCCACTTTGGTGATGCCGCCGCCTGTGCCGCTGAGATTGCCGCTCATCGTGCTGGCCACATTTTTAGCTCCGATGCTGAGAGTATTGCCACCGAGATCGATGGCGAATGCGGCTGCGGCCATCGCACCTATATTGTAAGTATTGTTTCCTGCGCCGAAGAGGAGCTGCTTGCCGGTGGTTCCATAAAGATTGAGGGACAGGTTTTTGGCTGCATCCACATGCGAGAGGCGGAGATTGCCACCGTTGAGGTTGGTGTCACTGGTCGCCGTATTGTTTCCCGCCAGGTTGATTTCACCGCCGGCAACTGTGAAAAAGTCCAAGGTCCCGGTTCCCGCGAGCACACCGCTGAAGGTGTTAGTAGTTGCGGTGCTGGTGGAAACATCCAGTCCGGCCGACCCCACGTTCACGGCTCCGCTACCAGCTAGGCCGAGGATTTGTTCCTTGGTCGATACAAGGAATGTCCCTCCGCTGGCGACGGTAACCACGGTCGAGTTATTCAGAGCATTGCCGCCCGAGACGTCCAGCGTTCCCGAGTTGATGGTCACGCCGCCGCTGAAGGAATTTGCCGCATTCAGCGTGAGCGTTCCTGATCCATTTTGCACGAGCGAACCAGTTCCGTCGATGGCCGTAGATGAAAATTGGGTGCCTTGGGTGATGTTGTCGGATCGGTTGAAGATCAGGGTGCCATTGTTCGTGAGGGTGCCTGCGGCAGCGAGGGAACCCGAGGTGCCGCCGTTGCCGATCTGGAGGGTTCCGGCATTGAGAAGAGTCGCACCCGTGAAGGTGTTGTTGGCGGTGAGGGTCAGCGCGCCAACGCCAACTTTTGTGAATCCCGTCGTGCCGGTCATGACACCTGCCACGGTGAGGTTGCCCGCGCCGCCGATACGTGGGGCTGAACCCGCCCCACCGACGTCAGTAACACCAAGCGCCAGTGTGCCACTCAGAGTGAGGGTCGAGCTGGTTCCCGCGCTGTTGTTTCTCAACGCACCCAGGCCATTGGGTCCATCCCCATTAAGCCTCATGTTTGTAATGGTTTCGTTCCGGCCATTCATATCAAAGCCTCCCGCATTCATGTTCACTGTGGATCCATCCCAGATTTGGTCATCACCCGTTCCAGCAAGCCTGATTAGAGCCGAACCATGAGTGGAGTTGAGTTGCCCGCCCATGGCATGCACAGACGCGCTACTGGTTTTGTTGAGCGTGAGGGTGGATCCCGCCCACATATTGATGCTTAGGTTGGAGTTATCGGCACCCCCTCCGCTCAGGGTGACATTGCCGCCGACAGATGAGTTTGGAATGCCTGCGACGGACTGTCCGGAGACATTGAGGTAAAAACCATTCGTTCCGTAGACTCGGGATGCAAACTCGATATCTCCACGATTCGAAAGGTAAATAGTGGTTCCGCCTGAAGAGGACACGGTCCCTGACAGGATAGAAGCCGTTGTGGAGGAGTTGAAAAAAACAGGTGATCCGGCAGTGGCGGTGATCGTGTTACTCAGTGACTGCCCGTTGAGATCGAAGCCTTGGTTGCTGACCCGTAAATCAATCGTTCCAGTTCCCGCCGAATTGGCCGCGCCCAGCACGATACTGCCACCGGTCAAGGAAATACCGCCGCTGAATGAGTTGCTTCCACTGAGCGTGAGGGCTGTGGCTCCTGTTTTTATAAGGTTGCCCGTTCCTGAGATGTTGCCTGAGAGAGTGTAGGTATTCGAGCGGTTCACCGTCAAACTGCCGTTGTTCACAATGTTGGCGCTGGCGAGTGAGCCCGAGGTTCCGCCGACGCCGATGTGCAGCGATCCGCTGGAGAGGGTCGTTGTTCCCGTGTAGGTGTTGTTTGCCGAGAGGATGAGTGTGCCTGTCCCGGTTTTTGTCAAGCCGCCTGTGTTGGAGCTATCGATGGCAGAGGCGAAGGTTATCGTTTGACCATTGGTATCGACCGCGATAGCGGAACCACTATTTTTCATCCGTGAGGAGAGATCGGTGGTGACGCCCGATCCGTATAGAAGAGTGCCGCCGCCGAAGGTGACATTCCCGGTTGTTCCCAAGCCGTTGGCGTGGCTGAGTTGGATTGTTCCGGCGTTGAGGATTGTTCCTCCGACGTAGGTGTTGTTTCCAGAGAGGATCAAAGTGCCTGTGCCTGCTTTCACGATGCCGCGCCCACCCGAGGCGACGACTCCGCTGAGTTGGTGCGTGTTGTTTGCGGCAACGGTGAGAGTTCGTGTCTGGCCCGCTTCATCACCGAGGGCGATGGCACCCGAAAAAGTCAGCGCCCCCGTATTGGTGGTCGATTGCCCCAAGTTGAGGTCGTTGTAGATATTCATTGCCCGGGAGATCGTGTAGTTGGATGTGCCTGAGGCCGCGATCGACTTGGCTCCTCCATCCCAGTAGATGAGGATTTCTCCACTGCCCGAGGCACCGGCCGCGTTGTTATTGCCAATCAGGATTGTGCCATCACCGTGACGCAAAAGGCCCGTGAAGGAATTGCTCCCGGACAATGTGAGTGTGCCGCTTCCTGCTTTCTGAAGCTCCCCGGTGCCCGAGATCGTCCCGGAGAGGGTGTCATTTGCGTTTGCTCCCCCCGTGTTCAGATTTGCGTTGAGGATGATGTTTCCGGCACCTGTAACCGAGCCGATGGTTTCCGCACCCCCCAACGTCAGCGTGCCTCCGCTATTCAGCGCCACCGTGCCGGAGTCCACGATGGCACTTCCTCCCGAGAGAGCGAGGGTGCCAGCATTGATGGTTGTGACCCCGGTGTAGGTATTGGCTCCGCTGAGAGTCAGGGTGCCCGATCCATTTTTTGTGAGAGCCCCCGATCCGGAGATCGCACCAATGACAGAGGTCGAGCCGTTGCCGGATTGGAGAATGGTGCCGTTGTTGCTGATGGCTCCAGTGACCTGAACTCCGCCATTGTCGGCGATCGTGAGGGTTTGAGCGTTGGCGAGAGGGCCGCTGAAGATCAAGTTGCCGCTTGAAGCGTAGATCGTCGAGTTGCCTCCGAAGGAAAGAGCGGTGTTAAGGGTCTGGTCGGCATTCGAGGAATTCAGGATGAAACCAGTTATGGCCAAGGCGGAAGAGGCATCATAACCCGCTGATCCGGAGTTTGCAGCAAGGGTGAATGCCCCGGCAGTGGATTCAAAAGTGATGTTGGCCACTGTGTTGAGCGTTGCGGAGGAAATATTATTGGTTGCGGTGGCAGCGGACGATCCCGCGAAGAAGATGTTGTCGGCATTCACCGGGGTCTGGGTAAATCCAGCGCTCCAGTTGCCCGTGCCACCGTTCCACGTCGGCACAGCTACACCAGCATAAGCAAGATTAAGAAAGCCGCCGGTGTTGGAAACCGACCAGGTTCCAGACAAGACGCCTCCGAAACCGGAGGTATCAATCGCAAAGGCATTAGAGTCGAAGCCCGTCACCGTGCCCCAGTCGATGATATCCCAGTTACCGGAAGAACCGGGGCTCCATCCTGTGGGAATGCCTGTGGAGGTGACATAAATGGTGAACTTGCTTCCGGGTGTGGCGCTGATTGTGGCGGTCCCACTGCCGCCGCCGATGTTAAGAAGGTCCCAATTTGTGCCGGCGGTTCCCGAGACATTTCCGATCTGCCAGGTGTAACCCGCCCCGCCTGCGAGTGTGAGGGTGTTTGCCGAGAGAGTGCTTATCGAGGAGGCGACTCCGGGTGCAACGCGGGCGCCGGAGTTCACCACCAAATCCCCAACCGATCCAGTGCCACCGATAACACCCGCATTGGCCGTGACAGTCGTGCTGGCGGAGTTGCCATTCACCAAGAGCGTGCCGGCGTTGATCGTGGTGGGACCGGTGTAGGTGTTCGCTCCGGAGAGGGTCAATGTGCCTGCTCCTTCTTTAATGATGCCACGCGCTCCGGATACAGCTCCACTGAAGGTGTGCGAGGTGTTGGCAGCCGTAGTAATGTTGCGGGTCTGCCCGCTTTCATTACCCAAAACGATGCTCCCCGCGAAGGTTAGCGAGCCCGTGTTCACGCTGGATTGGCCAAGATTCAAGTCCCGGTAAATATCAAGCGCTCTGGAAATCGTGTAGCTTGAGCTTCCTGCAGCTGCAATGTCTCTGGCACCGGCCACATTGTAGTCAAGTGTGATTGTCCCTGTTGCATTGCTGCCCAATGCGTTATTGCTTCCGACAAGCAATGTGCCTCCTCCTACCCAGAGTCCACCCGTGAAGCTGTTGCTACCAGACAGGGTGAGCGTGCCGGTTCCTCTTGTGTAGATAGGGGCGGAGCCCGTCAAGTTTCCCGAATATACCGTGCTGGCGTTGTTTGCACCCATGTAAACCGTGCGATTTCCGATATTGATATCGGCCGAACCACCCAGCGCCCCAATTGTATATGTGCCAGTCGCATCAAGCGTGACGGTGGAGTTGGCGATGAGCGTGGTATTTTGCACGGCGTTGACGTTTCCCAAGGCCAGCGTGCCAGAGGAGACGGTGAGCGTGCCGTTGAAGGTATTTCCGCTTCCGGACAGGGTGAGAGTTTGGTTGCCGGTTTTGTTGATTGTGCCAGAGCCTGTGATGTTTCCGGAGAAAGTGTTGTTGCCGACGTTGTTGAGGGTGCCGTTCGTGTTAAAAAGATAGAATGACGAAGTGTTGTCTTTGATTGTTAAAGAATAAGTTGACGCATTCAGAGTTCCATTTCCGCTTAGCGAACCGATGGTTTGATCGGCACCAAGGTTCACTGTAGAGTTTGAAGATCGAAAAACCAGTGGGCTTCCCGTTGTCGAGTTACCAAGGGCGCCGGTGGCGTTGGCGTTGAGAGTTGTGCCATTGCTGAGCACTGTAGCACCTGGATAATCTTTTGCGGAGGATAGTGTAATACTTGACCCGTTGCCATAGGAGGCATAGCCCACCACTCCCATTGCCGAGAGATAGGAAAACCCGGTAGGGTTGACGTAAGTCACCGTGATGTTCGAAGAGGCATTCGGTGCTATGCCTAATGCGGTGTAAAATAACGAGTTATTGTAGTTTATCCCCGCTCCTCCAAGATTTGTTCCAGAAGTTTGTAGCGTTCCGCTGGATGAAGAAGATCCATTTACAGTGTAAGTTGTTGTTCTATTGTCTGTTGCATCTCTCGATCCAAATAATATAAAGTCGTAGGTTTGGTTGGAGTTAAGCGAACTAAGGTTGACCGAGCCTGTGGTATTTGCTGCTGCAAAAATGGCATCAAGAAACACGGTGTCGATATTGAAGACTCCGAGATTGCTCAGGTTTGGACTGCCACTGACAAACTGAACCCCTGTGTTAAAAGTGCCGCCGGACTGCGTGATGTTTACTGCGGAGGTAGCTCCTTCGATTGTCGTCACGGGGTTTGTGTAAGCCGTGGAGTTGTTCAAAAAGTTCCAGTAGTTTCCGTTTTGGATAACAGCAGCGGCAGGCGGCGTGGTTACGCTGGAGTTGCTCGTCGTCCATGGTCCGAAATCGACCAGAAAAGATTGCGCAAAAAGACCGGAACTTCCGACAAAGAGTGTCAACAGAACGCAGAATGCGATCTGCGGAAACATGCGGGCACGCAGACTGGGAGCGGTTCTTGCGAAGATTCCGTTCTCGATTGGGATGACGATACTAAGACGTTTGAGAGGGGTCGGCGGCATAGGGGATATGGATCATAGTGCATATAATTGCAAAGTTGTAAATGGCCAAATATTTTTTTGCTTTACGTAAAGAGATTCGGGGACTGCGGACGGCAAATTATTTTTGAACAGATGCCGAATATTGCTTGAGAATCGTGTTTTGAGTGCATCGCAACCGCGACTGTGGAAACCGTTCGCAACTGTAAAAAAATGCAATTCTTTGGAAACAAACGCCCCATTCTGTTGGGTGAATTTGGCTGGGGATTTTCTGCAAGCGGTGTCATGCCGTCTGGCTTGTTCTTGCCGGGTGGCTGTGCGGGCATTCGTGGCTCAGGCAAATACATTTATCATCGACGCGCCCGCTACCCACCCGACGCGTCTTTGCGCACAGCGATTGAAAATTTTTAGCTAAGGCAATTTTCTCCCTCAAAAAAAACTTGCAGGCCAAAAGAGCATGATTACATTTATGCAATTTGTCACCAATTTTACCCCGCCACCAACCCCTATGAAAACTCTACGAATCACGCTCGGCGCTCTTATTTTGCTGTCGTCAGGCATCCAGGCGCAGACTTGGCTTATCAACCTAAACAGTGCATCCGGTGGATACCGAGGTGCGAGCCAAAATGGAACCGATGCGAACGGGAATACTTGGAATAATTTGAATCCCTACGATTGGGTTGGACTCACCCCAATCTATGGGGGAGCTAACGCTGGAAATTTTAAGGGCAATCTGAGTGGAACAAGCGCCGGCACGGACAGCTACAACGGTCCACTTGGCACAAATGTGAGCAACCCGCTCACTCAGTCTGAAATAGACTCCGTTGTCATTGACTCGACTGCACTGGGCATTCTGGGAGGTTCCAAAGCCGCTGCTGCCGGTTATGCGACTTCCAACGCCACCACCGGCTGGAATTTTTACGTTGGCAATCTTAACAGCTCGTTGAAATACGATGTGTCGTTTTACGGGGCTAACAAATTCGGAGGCACCAGCGTCTACTCGGCTTACTCGGATGGCAATTTTACAACCCTGACCCAGAACACAACTTTGGACGTTGGTTCATCAGGCGTTTACAATTCCAACAGAACCGCGACATTAACCGGACTCACCACCTCACTGACCGAAAACAACTCTCAAGGCATCCACCTGCGTTTCACCGGATCATCCAATGGGACAAGCGGCTATGTAAACGCGATGTCCGTATATGGTTACTTTGGCTACCTCGATGGCTCGTCCACCGCCCTCGACTCAGCCTCCAGCTATGTGGCCAATGGAAACTACACAAATGGCGACTCAAGATCTGTGGATACGGTCATCGGCGGCGGCTCCACAGTAACGGTGAACAACGCGAGCGGCATCTACTACAACTCATCGCTCATCCTCCGCTCCGGTGGAGGCACACTCAGTGCAGGCGCCAACTTCACAGTTTACTCCTTAAACGGGGTGGGCAATCTTACATTAAATGGTGCCAATCAGATGACTGTAAATAAGTCCGGCAACTTTTCTGGCAGCCTCAGTCTGAGTGGTGCCAAGCTCCAACTCAACTCCGATGGCGCTTTGGGAACCGGCAACATTCTCCTCCAAGGAGGCACTTTGCGAATTGGATCGGCGGCCGCCGTTGGCTCTGGGAACCTCTCGGTCATCTCGGGAACCACGACCTTGGAAAACTACAACGGTCTGACAGCGCTCACCGGCAATAACGCCATCAACCTCTCTGGAGGCACTTTTCAGGTCAACGGCTACGGACAGGTCCTCAACCTCGGAAGCGGAAATGTCACTGTGGCTGGAACCACAAACCTGAACGCATGGTCTGGGGGAATGCGGTTTGATGGCGTGGTGGCGGGCTCAGGCTCGTTGAACTGGTATGGAGGTGGAAATCTGAGTCTCGGCGGCGCGAACACCTTCACAGGCACCATCACAGCACAAGGAAACAACGGAACGCTCGCGCTGTTGAACACGGCCGCTTTGCAAGCTGCAACGCTGAATTTCGGTGGAAACCACTCTCTGGTCTTTGGAGCCGCGGGCACAAACACCTACCAACTCGGAGGACTCACCGGAAGCGGCTCGATCAATCTTGGCGACAACAGCCTTTCCATAACTTCCAATGCCGCAGGAACCTACTCGGGCGCACTCTCTGGCAATGGAGGCGTAACGATCCTCGGTAGCGGAAACCGCACCTTCTCGGGCGCCAACACCTACACGGGTGCCACGCTCGTCAACGCAGGTCGCTTAATCGTGAACGGCTCGCTGGCAGATAGCAGCACAGTCACCGTAGCCAGCGGAGCGGGCCTCTCCGGAAATGGCACGATCGGCGGAGCGACCACTGTGAATGGAAATTTGGCTCCTGGCAACAGCCCCGGCACGCTCACATTTGGCACCAGCCTCACACTCGGTTCCACAGCCACAACATCGTTCGAATTGAATGGAATCACACGGGGTTCCGCCTACGACGCCATCGATATCAACGGCCCGCTCACCTACGGGGGCACGCTGACCATCACACTCGGGAGCACCTTCCTGACTGGAGACCAGACTTTCGACCTCTTCTCCTTCACCTCATCAAGCGGAAACCTGAGTGCCATCACCCTCGCCGGCGCCTATGGTTCAGGGAGTTTCAACAACTCGGGCGGGGTGTGGACCTTCACGGATAACAGCAATACGTGGACCTTCACCCAATCCACCGGCGACTTGGCCTTTGCGGCGATTCCCGAGCCATCGAGCTATGCCCTACTCGGCATGGCTGCGCTGGCTGTCTTGGCCTGTGCCAGAAAAAGGAAGCTGAAATAACTGCGGCATCGCGCGGGATTTGCAGTTTCCAGGAATTGGCGAATATCTCTTGATGGATGCGCCGAAGCGAAGTGCTCCTGGACGCCGGACAAATCGCGTCCGCAGCGGTTGTCGTGGACGTAAAAAGCGAGACTGCGCGCAAGTTCTCTCTCAAACGTAAGCGTTGCGCGGAGCACCACCTGCCGTAGGTAGTGGAGGTTTCGTAGTCTGGAGGCTATGACATCTACAGCATCGTTATTATCAGCAGGGGAAATTCTCAAGCAGGACAGCCTGGGGCGAGTGCGCACGCCGCTTGGCAAGCGGCAGGAAATACTCACGGCCTTTGATGGCGCGGGTATGAGTGCGGCGAGGTTTGCCGCTATGGTTGGCATGAACTACCCGACATTTTGTAGTTGGGTTCAGGAGCGCAATCAAAAGCAGGGACAGGACTCGGCCTTGGCGGGCGAGGCGGTGAAGCCAGAGGTGCAATGGATCGAAGCGGAGATCGCCTGCGGGGCGAAGCACTCCTCCGCCAGCAACGGGATGGAACTCGAACTCCTTGGGGGTGGAGCAAGGCTGAGGATCCGGGATGAGCGTGATGCGGAGTTGGCGACTGTGGTGCTGCGCGCTATGGGAGGCGGGGTATGCTGAGTTTCACGGGATCGTTGCGGGTGTTCGTGGCATTGGAGCCCTGCGATATGCGCAAAGGATTTGATGGGCTCTCTGGCATGGTTACAACCAAGCTCAACGAAGATTTGCAGAGCGGGGCGCTCTTTGTGTTCAGCAATCGCAGCCACACGCGGCTCAAAATCATTTACTGGGACGCCTCGGGCCTGTGGTTGATGGCCAAGCGTCTGGAGGAGGGGACTTTTTCGTGGCCCAAGGATACGGATGGAAAAACCAAACTGGCTCTGCGAGCCGAGGCGTTGGCCATGCTCACCGACGGGGTGGATTTACGGGGCGGGCGGATGCGGCCATGGTATCAGCGCGAAGCCTGAAGTATTTGCTTATGCAGTTGTCATGGAACATGCTATGTATTTTCCGAGTGAAGAAAACCGGCAAAAACAACCTGGCGCAGGAGAACGAAAGACTCCGAAAGGAAAATGCGCGCCTGTTTACCGAAAACGAGCGGCTTCGTCAGGAGGTGAAGCTCCTGAATGAAAAGATCGATTGGTTGATAAAGAAAATGTTTGGGAGTTCGAGCGAGGCGCTCAACTCCAATCAACTGGATTTGTTTGCCGTTCTTCCCGAGACGCAAGCGCCCGAGCCTGACGCCTCCCTGCTTGCGGCAGCGATGATCACCGCCAAACCAAAAACCACA
>Ga0247843_1000459_pt1 | contig 96343 bp, 79 predicted proteins | sample LaCruzMarch2017__FD_192420 | JGI IMG/M metagenome (GOLD analysis project Ga0247843, IMG submission 192420) | Freshwater microbial communities from meromictic Lake La Cruz, Castile-La Mancha, Spain - LaCruzMarch2017_8m | ecosystem: Environmental > Aquatic > Freshwater > Lake | place: Spain...
CGCCCCGGGCTTCACCTTGGGGATTGCTCCTTTCGGTGCCGGATTGGCTACATGTTGGACACTCATTTGACATGTTGATCACATTTCAGATCAATAGAGAAGCCAGGCTTGGCCTGACGCACCCGAGTGCACAGAGAATTTTGGTGCCAGGCTCGGTGCGCATTCACTCATCCAGATCACGAAGTTTGTCGAGTGTGGCCGCATGCGCCTCGGGATGGGTGGAGGGCAGAAGCCTGCTGATCGGAATCTCGTAAACGAATGCCGGGATTCTCGCGAAGTCGTCGAAGGTCGTCTGCGGATCACCATCGCCGCCGGGGGTTGAGATCCAGACTTCGGAAGGCATTTCCGAGATCCTCACCCAGAGTGTTTGCCGATCCGGGTCCAGGGCCACGTCGGTTCGCCAGAAAAGGTATTTCGTCATGATGACGAAAACCTTGTCGTCGATCCGGAAGTCGAATCGTTCCCGTTCATCATCCGCCACGCCAATCCCAGCCACAAGGCATCGGCCACGGAACATCGACTTGAACTCTGGCGAGGCTGTTTCCCAGAACTTCGGCGTGGCGTCCACGGAATCCGGTGGGAAGCCGATCACCATGCCAAGGTCCGCGAACGACACCATACCGCTCCCTTCATGGCGCGGTTCATCCGGCCAGATCGTGCACCTGACGGGAGCGATAAAGGCGAGATCCGCATCATCCCCCTGATCCACCGCATGCAGCTTTAGCCACAGCGATTTGCCTGTCCCCGGTTCGAGGACTTCCATCGCTTGGACTTGCGGGGAAACGGCGAGGTCCTTCTTTTCCGCTTCGGTGGCGATCTGCTCCGCGAGATATGCCTCCTTCTCCGCTTTCTGACGCGCAGCCTTTGCGGCATTGTCCTTTTCCGTCTCGCGTCGTAATTCCAAATACTCAATGGCCTCGGATAGGGACAAACGCTTCTCCGTGATCATTTCCCACCACTCAAGGCTACCCCTTTCATCTTCGCTAATGGATTTGCGCCATTCCCGTTCTTCCACCGCCAGAGGACGTAGCTTGGGATTGCCTAATAAGCGACGGATTCTCAGCTTTGGATGGAATCGCCACACCCCCAGCCAAACCACCCATGCCAGCGCAACGGACAATGCTACACTGAAAAGCAGCGGAGGCGCTGTTGGTCGAAACACCATCAGGCCGAACAGAACCGTCAGCCCGAGAAACCATTGATCATGTGACTTCCTGAAGCGCCAGGCATTCAGAAGTGTCAGGATGATGAAGAAGATCCGCACTCCCATTTGTCCATTGGGTGTGCGTGGTGGTCAACAATCACCTCATTCTTGTGACGAACGAAACCGCGTCCCGCCCGGCGAATGCACCGGGGCCGCTCTTGAGTCTGCGGAGACAGTGACGGGGTTGGATGCTTGAGCGTGAGAGCTTGAGGAAGGAGAGCGTGAGCGGGAGCTTCCTGACCCTCAGAAATCAAAAATCATCCCCCATCAATCCTCAATCACGGCCTCCTCGCATTGCGCATTGAGGATCCCGGGATTTCTGATTGATGAGGTGGCCGGCGAAATGCCAGGAGCGGGATTCTTTTTGGGCATGAGGAACCAATCACTGCGAAAGCCAAGCGATCAAATCCCGCAACTCCCGGTCCGTCATCCCGAAGGCTAGGCCGGGCGGCATGAAGGAGGTTTCCAGTTCGTGGACGGCGGCGATCTGTTCCAGCGTGAAGGCCCGGTTCTGACCGTAGATGTCCCGCATGACTTCCTGGGTGCTGGAACGCAGGCGGATGCCGATGAAGGACGTGCCGTCCGTGAGATCGAGCTGGCGGGGGGAATACTCCGGGGCGATCGCGGCATTGGGATCGAGGATCGATTCCAGGATGAGGCGGCGCTCCCGGGGGTGACTCAGATCCGGACCGACGACTTGCCCGCGCCCTTCACGCCGGTGGCAGTTAGCGCAAAGCGCCATCCTGGTCCCGTGGAAAATGCGTCGGCCCGCTTCGGGATCGGGCTCGCCGGATACGGCATCGAGACGTTTTATCCAGGCATCGACCTCCCCCGGTGCCGGACGGCCCGAAGCGAGGAAACCGGGTTCGAGGATGGCCCGGACGGCCTCGCCGCATTCCGGATGACTCGCGGCCGCCGAACGGAGCGCGGCCTGATCTTCCGCCGCCAGTTCGAGCCCGCGCAAGCCTCGCAACGCTTCGTCACGAACGCTCGGAGCGGGATCGGCGGTGAGCTGAACCAGGAGCGCCCGGTGATCCGGCGCAACCGCCTGAAGCCCGGACAAGGCTTCCGCCCGCAGTTCTGGGGACCGGCTGGAATCGGCGGCGATGGCGGCGAGGCGAGTGGCGCTCAAGGAAGGCTGATCGGCCAAAGTGCGCACGGCTTCGAGAGAAAGGGCTTCGTCACCCTCGGCCAAGAGTTCATCGAGGAGTTCGAGCGTCAGGCCTTTGGGAAACGATTTCGCCGGTGGAAGACCGTCCTGCGTGGATTTGAGGGAAAGCGAGGGCAGAAGGCGCAACGCCATGGTGCGAATCCGGGGAGGACAGGACGCGTCGCGCACCTTGGCGAGGAGCAGTTCCGGGTCGCGGACGCCGACCTCGGGTTTGCCAAGGAGCGTATTGCGGGCGGCAAGGGCGGCTTCGAATTGTGAGAAGTCGAGATCCGACCGGGTCAGGAAGGCTTCGACATCGGGCAGCAACGCGGTCGCCACCGCTTCCGAGATCCAGCGGAGCGCCTCAAAGCTCACGGCCGGATCGGGATCGGCGAGGAAGAATCGAGGCCATTTAGGGCCGGCGTTGGTCATACGCATGGCGAGAAGAGCGTTGACGCGATCCGATGGCGGCAAGCCGCGCAAATCTTCGGGAGTCCACGACGCGGCGGATTTCGAGAGTTCGAGGAGCGCAGCCCGGGCGATGAAGGGATCGGCATCCCCGGCCAATCCGAGCAACGACGCGCGATCCCAAGGCCCGCGTTTGTTGCGCAAATCAGCGGCTTGCCTGGCGGCCTCATTGGGCGCTTCCAACTCCATCGTGCCCACCCAGGACGCGGCGGCAAGATCGATCTCCAGCTTCCACAAGCGCCCATAGCCGTGAACCGGGTAGCGGCCATCGACCCAATCCGCGAGCACCCAAGCTGTTTGTCCGGGCACCGGCGCGATGCAGGTGGGGCGGAAGTATGGCCCACCCTGGACCAGGGCGATTCGGCGTGCGGAGTAGCTGGCCCCCTTGCGGGTGAGCGGCATGAAATCGATCCGGTGATCACTCCACGAGGGGACGATTAGGCCGCGCCCGAGTTCCGCGACGCCGCAGGGGGCTTCGCCAGTGGGATGAACCATCGGAAGGGTGCCGCGCAATTCGCCGTTCCAGCCGACAAACGGGTGGTGGGCGTCGCTCCCGTAAACCCGGTTGTAGCCGTAATCCCCGCCTTCGACGATGTGGAGGAGGCGGCAAGGCGGGCTTTCCCCGGGGTCGTTGTCGGAAGCGAAGACTTCACCGTCGCTCCGGATGCAGAGCCCGAACGGATTCCACATGCCGCGGGCGACGCGATGCAGGCCGGTGCCGTTGGCGTTCATCCGGAAGATGCCCCCCTCCCCCGTACCTTGGAACCAACCGCGGTCGTTCCCGCTCAAGATCCAAGGCTTGGCGAAGTTTTCCCCGAGCCCGAACCAAAGCGAACCATCCCGATGCCAAGCCAAAGCGGAAAGCGCGTTGTGCGGGTAGTTCGCTTCGGACTTGAGATGAGCGAGGTCCTCAGAGACGTCGGATTTGCCATCGCCATCGGTGTCCTTGATGCGAAAGATGCGGTCGCGTTCCGCCAGATAGACCCAACCGTCCGGCCCCAGCTCCAGGTCCATGGTTTGCGAGCCGCCCTGATAAAACACCCGTCGGCGGCCGTCTGGGGAAAAGACGAGGACCTCATCCCACTTCGGCCCCGGATAATCCGGCGGCGGCATGTGGGTGTGGCAAGCGACGACCCAGACGTTTCCACTTTCATCGACGTCGATTCCAGTCGGCGTGGCCAGCGCGGGGTGTTCCGCCAAGAGGGTGAGGCGGACGCCCGGCTGAACGGCTTCGACCTGGGGCGACCGATCTTCGGACAGCAGGAGAACCGGGAAAGCCAGGGACAGAAGGACGGGCACTTTCATGGGATCGCCTTCGCCACGCCGCAAAACCCGGCAATGTTACGATGAGGAAGTTGATTCTTCCTGAAGAGAAGGAGAACTTTCCCTGAGGCGCCGTTCGAGGAGGAACTGTTGGCGATGGAGAATCTGGAGACGCTCGGTGAGGGACTGCTCCTGGCGTTGCAGAGTTTCGGTCGATTGACGGAGACCGGTGAGGCGTTGCTCTTCGGTCTGGATTCCCTTGCGATGGCTCTCGGCATCGAGGCGGGCTTTTTCTGCGTCCGCACGAGCCGTTTCGGCTTCTGAACGAGCCGCTTCGGCTTCTGCACGAGCCGTTGCGGCTTCCGCACGAGCCGTTTGGGCTTCTGCCGTGGCGGCGGCAGCCTGAGCGGCAAGCTCTCCCTGGGCCTTGCGGCTCGCCTCAAGGGCCTCTGTCAAGGTCTTCGCCTCAGCCACAGTGCGCTCCATCTGGGCGCGAGCCTCCTCGGTTTCCTTGCGGACCGTCTCCAGTTCCGCTTTGGCGGTGTCGACATCCTTCCGGGTGGCGGCGAGCTCGTCGCGCGCAGCCTTGAGCTGCTGGGTGGAGGGTCCGGCTTCCGCTCCCGGGGGTTGCAGAGGGACCGGAGTCAGCGTCATCGGCCGAATCCGCTGGGTCGGGCCAAGCATCGCGGCGGGCGACATCGGAGCGGTTTGCGGTCCGGTGCGGGGCGCGCCCGGCACAGCCGATGTCGGAGGAGTGGCCGGGGCGGGATCAGCGGTGCGGAAACGGCCCTCGACCACTCCGAAAGAGATGCGATCTCCGTCGCGCAAGGGCGAGCGTTGTGCGCGCTTGCCGTTGACCTCCGTTCCGTTGTGCGAGCCGAGATCGACGAGTTCGTAGCCCCCATCCGCAGTGCGCTGGAACTCGGCATGACGCCCAGAGACGTAGGAGTCAGGGATATGGATCGCATTGTCGGGCTTCCGTCCGAGACCGACCTTCTCTCCCGTGACCAGGTACTCCTTTTTTCTGCCGTTCGGGAATTCTAAAATGAGGGTTGGCATGCGGGGGGCGCCAGAGATTGAGACAAAAACCTGGTAGATGATGGCAGAACAGACGGCGGTACAAAAGCCAATTTTCTCGCATGAAATGACTCAGGTTGAAAACAATTTTCCGCCAGAGTTCGCACCTGGGGGCACCAAAGAGCTTTCCCTCCGCATTCTTTGCCGTTTGCGCCCCGTCATCTCCTCTAGCAACGCTTCCGGTTGGACCTTGGTCTGACGCGTGCTACGTGGGGGAACATGAGTACCACGCTCGCACCCATGACCGTCGCCCCCCACTGCAATTACCCGCTCCGCTCCGAACCACCGACCGCGAACAAGCACATTCTCCGGTGGGTCGAACGGATCAGTCGGCTCGTCGAGCCGGACCGGGTTCACTGGGTGGACGGCTCTGCCGAGGAAGCCGCCGCGCTCTTCGACATGATGGTGACCAAAGGCCAGTGCGTCCGCCTCGATCAGGAGAAACGGCCCAACAGTTATCTTTTCCGCTCCGATCCTCGGGACGTCGCCCGCGTCGAAAGCCGTACCTTTATCTGTTCCGTCTCCAAGGATGACGCCGGGCCGACGAACAACTGGGTTCACCCGGACGTGATGAAACAGCGGATCAACGACGCGGCCCGGGGCTGCATGCGGGGCCGGACGCTGTATGTGGTCCCCTTCAGCATGGGACCGGCCGGATCGCCGATCTCCCGGGTGGGCATCCAGTTGACTGATTCCCCCTACGCAGTGGTGAGCATGCGGATCATGACCCGGGTCACTCCGACGGTCTGGGATATCATCGGCGAAGGGCGCGAGTGGGTGCGCTGCGTTCATTCCGTGCTCCGCCCTATTTTGACGGAGACCGACGACGTCGCCTGGCCCTGCGCCCCGGAGCAAACCTGCATCGCGCACTTTCCGGAAGAGCGGATGATTCTCAGCATCGGCTCCGGCTACGGCGGGAATGCGTTGCTCGGCAAGAAATGCTTCGCCTTGAGGATCGCGGGCAGCATGGGCCGGGACGAGGGCTGGCTGGCGGAGCACATGCTCATCCTGGGGGTGACCGATCCCACCGGAAAGAAGACTTACGTGGCGGCGGCCTTCCCGAGCGCCTGCGGAAAGACCAACTTCGCGATGATGGTACCGCCCAAGGCCTTGATCGACAAGGGCTGGAAAGTGAGCTGCGTCGGAGATGACATCGCTTGGATCAAGCCGGATGCGAACGGTCGTCTGCGCGCCATCAACCCGGAAGCCGGCTTCTTCGGGGTGGCACCGGGCACCGGAGCGGGCACCAACCCGATGGCGATGGCCTGCTGCGCGCGTGACGCGATCTTCACCAACGTCGCCCTGACTGAGGACGGAGACGTCTGGTGGGAAGGCATGACCAAGGAACCGCCGGCCCGGCTCACCGATTGGCACGGCAACCCGTGGACCCCGGGACAGGTTGACGCAAATGGCAAGGCGATCCCTTCCAGCCATCCGAACAGCCGGTTCACGGCACCGGCCGTGAATTGCCCGATTCTGGATCCGTCTTGGGAAGATCCCGACGGCGTGGAAATCGGCGCCATCATTTTTGGGGGACGGCGGATGTCGACGATTCCGCTCGTATTCCAAAGCTTCAACTGGCAGCACGGAGTCTATCTGGGGGCCACGGTGGCCTCGGAGCAAACAGCGGCGGCGGAAGGCAAGATCGGGGAACTGCGGCGCGACCCGTTCGCGATGCTGCCGTTCTGCGGCTACCACATGGGCGACTACTTCCGGCACTGGTTGAAAATGGGCAAAATGGTCAGCGACCCGCCACGGATCTTCCATGTGAACTGGTTCCGCCGGAGCGAGGACGGTTCCTGGTTGTGGCCGGGGTTTGGGGACAACACGCGGGTGCTCAAGTGGATCATAGACCGGGTCAATGGCTGCGGCCATGCCCGGGAAACCCAACTGGGCTGGATGCCGCGCCACGACGACCTCGATTGGGACGGACTTGATTTCTCCCGGGAACGTTGGGATGAATTGATGCGGATCGACTCCGAAACGCTCCTGACGCAGACACTCGGCCACGAGGAATTGTTCCTGAAACTATGGGATCACATGCCCAAGGAACTGCTCTGGCAACGTGATCTTTTGATCAGCCGCTACTGAGTCCGGGTGCCCCCGGAAACATTTTGGGAGGGCCGCGCTTTTTTTCTTGTATTGTCTTTGTAATGGCATCACGCTCGCTCTGTTGCCCTAAAAAGACCCCAGGCGCATCCCGCAACCGTGACTGCGATCAAACCCCTGTCTCTCCGCTCAGCGCGCGGCTTCACCCTAATCGAAGTGACCTTGGCGGTCGGAATCAGCTCCGTCGCCTTGGTCGGCCTTCTCGCCATGATCCCGCAGGGGGTCATGACGATGAAGCGTGCGACCGACACCGCGATCGAAGCCCGAATCCACCAGCTCCTCGTCGCTGAGATTGCGCAAACGGATTGGCAACACCGGGGCAGGTATGACTACCGGGCGCAGGGCAGCGATGTTCGGTTCTACGATGAACAGGGCATCCAAGTGTCCGTGGATAACAAAGCCAAGGCGATCTACACCGTGCGGGTCAGCATGCCGGGAGCGGACAACGGCGGCACCAAGATCACCATGCAGTTGCCCGAGCGGCTCTGGAGCAGCCCCGGGTCCCCTCAGAACGCCCAGTTGTTCGATACCTCGGATACCACTAATCCGGAGCCCATGCAGTTAATCATCACGGAAATCACCTCAGCTCCATCGGTGGATTCGCTCGCGGCCTTCGACATTCCAGTCAACTGGCCTTCCATCCGGACCTACCGTTCGACTATGTCCCGCCTTGTCGATACGATTACGCTGACCGGCAACTAATCAGTGAAGCCCACGGCCATGCAGACCGAAAAATTTCCGGATCGCGCCAAGGGATTCTCCCTTGTCGAGCTCCTCCTCTCCATGACGGTATTGACTGCCATCCTCCTGATGTTTGTCGGGTTGCTGGATCAGACGCAGAAAACCTGGGAATACTCCCGGACCCAGATCGCCCAGTACCGGGAAGCCCGGCTCGCCTACGACATCATCACCAAAAACATAAGTCAGGCAACCCTCAACGCCTACTTCGAACAGGTGGACGCCAACGGGAAACGAGCCTCCGACTTTCCGGACCCGAAGGACTTCGTGCCGAAGGAATTCCAGATCCAATCGGAGTTGCAGTTCAAGACAATGCAAGCCAGGGATCTACAGGTAAACGGAGCCGTGTCGACGGGCCCGGGCCATGCGATGTTCTTCCAGGCTCCTCTGGGCTCCACCGCCGACGATATTTATGAGCCGCTGTCCAATTTACTCAACGGCCGGGGCTACTTCATCGCTCTCATGTCCGACGCGCCATTCCGGCCGTCTTTTCTGTCGGCCCGTGGAGTGGAAGCCAAAGTCCGCTACCGATTGATGGAGTTCTTGCCGCCGACGGAAGAAAATCAAGTTTATGCGGCAGCCAACGAGGCGGATGCAAACAACAGCAGCGCCGATCGGTCAAAATGGATCACGGTTCCACTCGGCGTCTCCGGAAACGCCGAGTCGCTCCGCCCCCTTGCGGAGAACATCGTCGCGTTTGTCGTTTCGCCACGCGAGGCGGTGGCTGATACCGACATGGCATCTACGGCGGCCGTGAGCCAGCAGGCGCTTGAACAAGCCGACCAACTCGCGACGGCCCGAGTCGCACCGAACTTTGTTTACGACTCGGCCAAACCATTCGATGCCTCGCTCTGGCCCACGCATACTCTTCCTCCGCTGGTGCAAATCACGATGGTCGCCATTGATGAAGTCACCGCCATGCGCTTGGAGGAGCGCTATGGGGCGTCCTTCATGGACGAGTTTATTCCTTCCACCTGGATGCAATCCACTGGTGCCTACCAACGCGATCTGGCCAAGATCACCACTGCGTTCGATAATGAGTCCCAAAAGCCTGGCGGCGTGGATATCAGTTACAAGATTTTCACCTCCACAGTCCGTATCAACGGAGCCAAATGGTCAGTCCCACCCGCTACCGGCTTGGGCGGAACCCCCTGATCCTCAATCGCCAAACCCTTTGCTTCCCTTCCATCATGAAGCTTTTCTTCTCCAACCCGGGAGCGTCTAAGCGGCGGGGCTGGTCCCTGGCCGAGATGTTGGTCGTCATCACGGTCGTCGGCTTTCTGCTGGCGATGTCTGCCCCCAACCTCTTCAGCCTGCTCCGCTCCAGCGAACTCTCCTCCCAAGGCGAAGTCATCCGCAACTGGCTCTCCCAGGCCCAACAGCAAGCTCTCTCCACCGGCAACAACGTGGAAGTCCGTTTTTTCTTGCTGGCGGATGCGGCGAACGCGCAGATCGTCCCCGAGTACCGGGCCTGCGATTACATCCAATACGACAGCGACAAGATCGGTCCGGACGGCAGACCGTTGATGGTCCGTCCGGTCGAGATTCTCCGATTGAATGACCCGGTCCTGTTTTCCCGGCCCCTCTCATCGATGCTTTCAGACGGCAATTCGGGACTAACGAAGAGCGATGTAGATGGGATCCAGCTTTTCGGGAAAGATGTTCAATCCAAGCGAGTGCCTTATCGCTCATTCCGTTTCCGTCCAGATGGCTCCACCGATCTCCCCAAGAACCAGCCATCGTATCTCACCTTGGTCGCGGACGAAGGCAGTGCAGCCACAACGAAAAACTTCTTTTGCCTGCAGATCGATCCATACAACGGGAGCATCCAGGAATACCGGCCGTAATCCTGGCCACGTTGCAGATTTACGCGCCTTCGGCCCAAGACGGCACTTGCGTTGTCACCTGGAACGATCTTTAGAGGAGGAGTGCCCCTGCCTCCCATTTCATGAGCTTGGTTGAAAGCTGCCAGCATCACCTTGAGCAGGCCCGCACCCTCGCGCTGCGGCTCGACCCGTCGGAGTTTTCCTGTGCCCATGCCCTGTGCTACGGATCGACCATCGGCCAGCATCTCAGGCATTGTGTCGACCACGTTGAGTGCTTCCTCGATGGTCTGAATACCGGCAGAGTGGATTACGACGTTCGGGTGCGCGGTCTCGATTGGGAGACGCAGCCGGAAGCCGCCGTAGCCCGAATCGAGGCCAATATTCTGCGTCTGCAGCACCTGTCTGCGGACGAAGCCGGAAAACTTCTGGTCAAACTCGACTGCGGAGAATTGGAGGACCCGTGGCGGACTTCCACCGTGGGCCGGGAGCTGCAATTCCTCGTTTCCCACTTGGTCCACCACTTCGCCATCGTCTCCATCATGTGCCACAGCCAGGGGATCGACACGGGTGGCGAGTTTGGCATCGCGCCATCCACCTTGCGGCACCGCGCCAGCGCCTAGGCCCACCGGGTCGTCAAGAAGAGTCGATTTTGCTTGCCACGCCCGCCTTTCCCGGGCGTGATCGTGAAAACCCTGTCCAACCATCGCCCTTTTCTGGCGAAGGAGCAGCAGCCCCTTCTTCCGTAAACATGGAACCACTCTCTGAACCGACTATGACCGTACCTGCAACGCCCCCTTCTTCTCCCCTTTCCGTGGTGGAGACCTCATCCAGCCGCCGCAACTTCCTGGCCGGCACCGCCGCCGCCGCTGCCGGGGCAGTGGCCGTTTCCCTCCCGATCGAAGCCTGCGCTCAAGTGGCCGGGAGCGACCGCATCAAGGTGGGCATCGTGGGCACTGGGGGACGGGGCAGCAAAGCCGTCCTCCAGACGCTGGATGCCAATGACGCCGCCCAATTGGTGGCTGCGGGTGACGTCTTCGAGGAACGCCTCCTCGGTCGTATGCCCCAGCGCAAAGCCGGAGGCCTGGATCTCATTCTCGGCGAACTCCAGAAGTCCGGAAAAGCCGGCAAAGCGGATCTGCCGGCCGCTCGTCAGTTCGTTGGCTTCGACGCCTATCAGCACGTGATCGAGTCCTGCGACGTCGTCGTCCTCGGCACCTCCCCGGGTTTCCGTCCGCTCCACTTCGAAGCAGCGATCAACGCCGGCAAGCATGTCTTCATGGAAAAACCGGTGTGCACCGATGCGCGGGGTTACAACCGGATCATCAAGGCGGCGGAACTCGCGGATTCCAAAGGCCTCAAGGTCGTCGTGGGCCTGCAACGCCATTACCAGGATGTCTACCTGGAAGCGTTCAAGAAGGTGCATGAAGAGGGCCTCATCGGCGACATCGTTTCCGCCCAGTGCTGGTGGAATGGAAGCCGTCCCTGGACGGTGACGCGCGATCCGAGTTGGAGCGAATTGCAGTTCCAAATGCACAACTGGTATCACTTCGCCTGGACCTGCGGAGACCACATCGCCGAACAGCACGTCCACAACATCGACGTGGTAAACTGGTTCGTCAGCGGCGACAGCGCCAAGGGTGGCCACCCGGTTTCCGCTCAAGGCATGGGTTGCCGCACCGGATGGGAGGATCCCAAGTCTGGGGAAATCTTCGACCATCATTATGTGGAGTTCCGTTACGCCAACGGCGTCGTCATGAATAGCCAATGCCGCCAGATCAAGGGCGCTTGGCCGCGGGTTGCGGAAGAGATCCATGGAACCAAAGGCATCCTCTATCTCGCTGAAGGCAAGATCACGGACCGGAAGGGCAATACCCTCTGGAAGCATCGTCAAGACCGCGACGCGGTTCCTTCCGATCCATACCAGGTGGAGCACGATCGCCTGCATGCCGCCATCAAGGACGGGACGCCGCTGAACAACGCCTACTACGGTGCCCATAGTTCATTCACCGCCTGCCTGGGTCGCTTGGCCACCTACAGCGGCGTGGAGGTCAAGTGGGATGAGGCTGTCGCGAGCAATTTCGAACTGGTTCCGGACAACCTCACCTGGGACAGCCCAGCACCGGTGACTCCTAATCCCGACGGGACCTACAAATCCGCCCTTCCCGGGACCACCAAGCTCCCCTGGGCCAAAGCGTAAACCACACGGAAACGGCTTGTTCTTTCCAAGACCCAACCTCCGCCGCCGTGGCGAAGGTTGGGTTTTTTCTTTGACCAACGGGAAAAGAGGTTGAAGAAACAGCGTAAACCACACGCAAATCATTATGGAAAGCTCTCTGCCGGATCTCCTTGCCGCAGTCACCGAAGAGCGGGTCTTGACCCCGGAAGTCTTCAGCGACATCGACTGTGACGAAATTCTCGCCTCCCGCGAGGATGAAGCCTTTGAACGCGAATGGAACCGCGTCCTCAGTATGGTGGATAAGGAGTGGGGGGACCGCGACGTCAGCGATGAGGTCGAGGAAATGATCGAGGAAATCCGGGAGCACAGTTTCCAGGTAGCCAGCCAAGCCACCGACGAACACGAATTGGCCGCCCACATCGCGGACGACTTCGAGCTTTTTGCCCGGGCCATCGTTCTCGATCAGACGGATCCCTTCCTTGAGTCCCTCTGGGAAGCCTATGAGAATGGGGAAATCCCCAGCCCGGCCAGCATTCAGGAGTAAGCGTGCGGTCCCGGGGCGCTAGACTCCCCGGATCATCCGTCGAGTTTAGAGATTGCCAGCGCCCGCCCGCCCGATTACTCTACTGTTCGGTTTTACAGAATCTTTGCATTGACCAACGCACTCGAATTGGCAGGAGAGGTCGCCCGCGTGGCTGACCGCAAGCAAGCTGACGACATCGTCATTCTCGATCTCAGGGGCATTTCCTCGGTCGCGGATTTCTTTGTGATCTGCTCCGGGACCTCCAAGCCGCACCTCCGCGCCATCCGCGACGAGGTCAAAGAACAGGTCCGCGCCTCCCACGACCGGGTCCCCCGGAGCGTCGATGGCAAGGCCGACAGCCAATGGACCATCCTCGACTATGGCGATGTCATGGTCCACGTCTTCCATCCGGAACGGCGCGAGTTCTTTTCGCTCGAAGCGCTCTGGAGCGACGCCCCACGGGTCCAGTGGCAGGCCTCCCCGGCCGCCTAGCCCGCCAAGGCACAAAAAACCCGGCGCCGATTCTTCAGCGCCGGGCGATCCATCCTCAGGGCAGGGCTACTTATTTCTTGTCGCCCTCGACTGGCGGGCGCTTCGGAACTTGGCCGTCACCTTCCGGTTTCGGGCCTGGGCGGTCGCCCTCACGTGGAGGGCGCGGTCCTCCTTCGGGGCGTCCTCCAGGACCACGATCCCCTTCCATCCGGGGCTTCGGCATTTCCGCCTCAGTGAGCTTCCCGTCCTTGTTCGCATCCAGGAACCCGAAGCCGTCTTTGGCGCGCTGCTCGGTACGCTTCACTTGGAAGCCGACCCATTCGGATTCGGAGATGTCACCGCTCTGATCCGCGTCGACATCGCTGAATTTGGGCGGCATTTCCCGGTGGGGACCTTGGTCACCTGGCCCTCCGGGAGGACGTGGACCGTCGCGTTGCGGGATGGGCGGTTTGCCTTTTCCGTCGATCGGTGGCTTTTCCTGATCTTGCGCCCACGCCCAACCAGTGAGGGCCGTGGCCGTGAACAAAGTGATGATACGGGGGAATTTCATGGAAAGATCAACCACGGCGTCCTGCAGGGGTTGCGGTCCCCGCGCAAATAATCAAACCGGTCGGCGGCGCCCCCCCCCCAGGGGAGTTTGCAGAATGGCGCACTGCCGGAGCCCTCGACCATCGCAAGAGTGACAATTGTGAAAGATGAGCAGAGCGCGAAGGTGATGGCTTGGGTGGGAACCACCCGTAACGACGCCCTCAACCGCCCGGTACCCAAGTCTTAAGCCGATGCCTCTGGTCCCCTCAGCCTTCTTGTCCCGTTGCATCCCCGGCTTGTGGATCATGGGCGTCGCCTTGGCCGACGGGATGTTGCACGCGGCGGAACCTGCCTTTGCGCCATGGGAAACGTCGCGTGACCCGGTGGCTCTGCTCTGGGAGCGGATCAGCCGCAGCCAAGTGCGCATGGATGTGAGCAACCCGCAGGCGTTCCTCCGGCAGTTGCTCCAGGAATTGGAGATCCCCATCGCCTCCCAGGTTCTGGTGTTCTCCAAAACGAGCTTGCAGAACTCGCTCATCAGCCCGCGCACCCCGCGGGCCATCTACTTTTCCGAAGAGGCCTACGCTGGGTGGTGCCAGGACGGGCTTTTTGAACTCATCGGGATCGATCCAGAAAACGGGCCGCAGTTCTATACCCTGAGTTTCCCCTATCTTCGCGGGGAGAAACCGGAGTTGGCCACTAGCGAAACCTGCATCAGTTGCCATGAAAGCTCCCGCACCGAGGGGGTCCAAGGCATGCTCGTGCGCTCCGTCTACACGGACCAGGACGGGCAGCCGCTCCTGCGGGAGGGCAGTTTCGTCACCGGCCATGAAAGCCCCCTGCACGAACGCTGGGGCGGCTGGTATGTCACCGGACGCCACGGATCGGATCTGCACATGGGCAACGGGATCGCCCGGGAGACGGCGGACACCGTCCTCCTCGACCGCAGCATAGGGGCCAATGTGACGAGCCTGGAAAGCTTCTTCCCCACGCGCCCCTACCTCACCAACAGCAGCGATCTCGTTGCCCTCATGGTCCTCGAACACCAGTGCACCATGCACAACCTGATCACCGGCGCGGGCCGCTCCTGCCGCGAAGCAATGGCCCGTCAGCGTGATTTGCAAAAGGCCTTTGGGGAACCGGTCACGGATGTTCCCGAGGGGTCCGCCGCCGGGGTGATCCACAACCAAGCGGAAAAGCTCCTCAAACACCTCCTCTATTGTGGAGAATACGCGCTCCAAGACGACGGCGTGGACGGCGGCGACGCCTTCCAGGACGCGTTCCGAGGCAATCGGCTCGAATCACGGGACGGGCGGTCCCTCAAGGACTTCCAACTCCTCACCCGGCTCTTCAAATACCGGTGCAGTTACATGATCTACTCCAAGTCCTTCGAAGCGCTCCCAACCCAGCTGCGGGCCGAACTCGCGATCCAGCTCAACCGGGTCCTCAGCGGGGAGGACAATCGGCCAGAATTCGCGCATCTCTCCAGTTCGGAACGGGCCACGATTCGGGAAATCCTCATTGATACGAAGCCGGAAGTCCTCCAAACCTCTCGGTAACCACGTAAAAGGTCTTGCTCTACCAGGAGCGTTGGGGAGAATGATCCTATGAACCTAGCGACGAAATTCTTGTGGATCGGATGTCTTGTCTTGGGAATCTGCCCGCCCTGGACCGCTGACGCCGGCATTCTCAATTTTAATGCGCTCTCCCCCAAGAGAGAAGCGGCCATCGGCATCGATCAGTTCGAGCAATTAAAGAAGTCGAAGCCGATCATCCGGAGCGGATCCCAGTATGAATCCATCCAGCGGGTGGCGGCGAGCTTGAGGCCGGTCGTCGATGTGCCCAATGCAAAATGGGAGTTCGTCCTCTTCGACGATCCGAGCCCCAACGCCTTCGCGTTGCCCGGCGGTAAGGTCGGGGTCCACACAGGATTGTTTAAGGTGGTGCAAAACGACGCCCAACTGGCGGCAGTGCTCGGGCACGAACTGGGCCATGTGACCGCACGCCACTCCGGGCAACGGATCACCCAGGGCACGGCCGGAGCCATCGTCGGAGCCGTCGCCGGCAAGGTCCTGGAGAACAAGACGGGAATGGATGCCCGGACCGCCCAGGCGATCACCCAGGGCACGGCCACCCTGCGGCTGCTCAAGTTCTCCCGCAGCCAGGAACTGGATGCAGACAAGCTGGGGGCTACCTACATGGCCCAAGCCGGTTACGATCCACGCGAGTCGATCAACCTCTGGGAACGATTCTCTGCTTACAAGGGCAAGTCCAGCGCCATGCCCGCTTTCCTGAGCACCCATCCGGTCGACAGCCGCCGCATCGAGGAACTCCAGGCCTACATGCCCACCGCGATGGCCAGCTACGGGAAAGGCACTCCGGCGGCCGCCTCAAGCAAGCCGGTGGTGAAAAAGAACGCGCCGAGCACGACCTCCAGCCCGGCGCCCCGAGCCGTTCGGCTGAGAGACCTCTTCGCCGGCAGATCTCGTCGCGCCCAGCCGTGATGTAAGAGCAATCACACCTTAGCCTGCCGCAAACGCCGCAGCATCGCTTCCACCGCATCGACCAGTTCCACCGGCTGATAGGGCTTGGGGAGGACACCGCTGAATCCGTAAAGTTGCGGATCGGACATCGCCGGATCGTCGCTGTAGCCGCTGGAGACAATCGCGCACGCCGCTGGATCAAATTCCTTGATCCGGTGGAGCGCCTCTACGCCGCCCATGCCATCCTCGATGGTCAGGTCCATGATGAGGAGGTCGTAAGGATCCCCGGAAGTCGAGGCTTCTCGATAGGCATTCACGGCGGACTGCCCCTCAGGGCTTTCATCGACCCGGTGACCCGCCTGGGTCAGCGTGGTGTGAATCAGGCGGCGAATCAACGACTCATCCTCCAGAACAAGGATGCGCGCGCCCGAATTGGGGGCATGACCCTTGCCGATGCCGTTGCGAAATGGTTCCACCCCGGACGGACTTCCGGCGGCTTTGGCCAGGGGCAATCGCACAGTCACCAAGGTTCCCTGTCCCGGTGCGGACTTCAGAGTCACCGTGCCGCCATGAGCCCGGGCGATCGATTCGCACACCGTCAGCCCCAAGCCCGTCGCGTTGAAGGGTTGGCGCGTCGAAAAGAACGGCTCAAAAGCCTGGCGCATGACCGCTTCGTCCATCCCGGAACCCACGTCCAAAACCTCGATCACGAGCCAGGCGGATCCGTCCGCACTGTTCTCGGTCCGGCAAACCACGCTGATGACCGCATCGGATAGGGAAGCCTGCTCGGCATTGAGGAGAAGATTTTCGACGAGCCTTCGCAATTGTTTCGGATCGGCCCGGACCACGGTTTCCAGGGGCTCGACATCCAAGCGGTACTGAAACCCGGTCTGCTCGCCTTGACGCTCCTGGATGATCTGCCGAAGCAAGGGCGCGATCGGCACCACCCCTTTCACGGGAGCGCCCCCGCGCGCAAACACCATGATCTGCTGGACGAGACTTTGCGCTTTGCGCGAGGCGATACTGGCCTCCTGCAGCATCCCTTTCTGAAGCGCATCCCGACTCATCGCCTCCGCAAGGGCGATGTTCCCGAGGATCACCGTGAGCAGATTGTTGAATCCATGGGAAAATCCCCGTGCGAGATGCTCAAGGGCTTCCAGCCGCTCCGAACGCCGTAACTCTCCCTCAGCGCGCTTGGCACCCGTCACATCCCGAACCATGACGAGCAGTCCGTCCCCGAGCGCATAGAGCTGGAACTGCAACCACGTTCCTTCGCCGGGAAGCTCGAACTCGCACGTGGCTGGGCTCTTTTCTGTCCGGACTGTCTCGAAAATTGGGAGGAATCGCTCCCGGATCTCAGACGGCAACCCGATCCAAAAATCCCGTCCCAGGACTTGCTCCCGAGGCAGGTCAAGGTAACCACCCGCCGCCTCGTTGATAAAAGTGATCCGCCCCGCCGCGTCCAGCACAAAGACCGGATCCGCGATGGCCGTGGCCAACTCCCCGTCACCCGCTGCCTCAGGCTTCTCTATGCCCGCAGGCCGGAAGACGGTGACCGTGCCCAGCAAACCGCCCTCTTCGCCTTCCAGTGGTGCCGCCTCACCCTCAATGGCCACCGCAGTTCCGTCCCGCCGCCGCAAAACCGTTCCCGACAACGCCTCCTGAACCGCGAACACTTCTCCGGCGGGAGTGCCGATGGCATCCTCCGCCGTCCAGCCCGTCAGTTCTTCCGCCGCCCGATTGAGGAACGAAACGTTCCCGGCCAGATCCGCCACCAAAACGGCTTCGCCCAAAGCCTGGAGAGCCTGGCGCACCGCCGGATCCGCCGAAGCTTGACCTGGCAGCCACTCTTCCAGAAGCGCCGCCAAGCCCGGCAAGGCCGCCGCCTCATCCACCACCACGAAGGGATAAAGCCCGGCTCCGTCCCGTTGCATCCGCCAATCCCAACCCGGGCCGGCGACGAGCAACAAGGGAATCTTTCTTTCGGCGCGACGCCAAACCCGCAACGCACCCAGCAGTCCGGCTCCGCGGGACTCCGCAGGCACCATCGCGATCACGGCATCGGGCTCCAGGTCCGCCACGTCACCGGCCACGGAAGCCGGATCGCCACTCACCCGGGGGACATGATGCCCCAAGGACACAAGTTGGCTTTGCCACTCCCGTCCCCGTCCACTTCCGGGGTCCACCACCAATATGCGCGCCACGTTCGAATTTCCTGGTTCCGAGGTTCACGGAAGAGACCAGACGGCCTTTTCCAAATGATGCGATAAGCCATGTGGAAATTCTAGTCCATCGGCTTGCTCCAGAAATTTCGCAAAACCCTACTATGGCAATTTCACCCAACTAGTGAAGACATCGTTCCCAACGGAATTTCACGGTTTGTCCCGACAATCGAAATGGATTGACCAGACTCGTCGGGCACGGCCACATAATGGACCACGCACATTCCTTGGCTGCCATCGGCCCGGAAAAAGGGCGTCGTTCCCGACCATGAACCGGCATTGGCCAAAGCGGCCGCGACCATGCGGTTGAAGCCGGCGCGGTCACTCGGAGCGAACAGGCTGGCCAAGGGCTGGTTGAGAATGGCCTCGCGGGGATGTCCAAACATCCGGACGGCTGCGGGATTCCAATCGACGATCAAGCCGTTGGAGTCGGCAATCACCATGCCGTCGCAGCTATGCGCAAAGATGGAAGCATGGCGATGCACAACCGTCCGGGCCTGATGGATCGGGGTCACGTCTTGAACGACGACGACACAACGGCTTTCTCCGGAAGCGACAAAGCGCGCCTCAAAGTGGCGCGTGAAGCCTTCTCCGAGATCGGTGGTGAGGTCGTGGAGCGAGAGCGCTTGGCTGGCCAGCGTCTGCGACACCAGATCCTTGGCCAATCCTTGGAATCCTGGGACAACCTCATCGAGGAGACGGCCCACCGCGCTGGCTGGATTGTCCACCAACACACCGGTCACCGCCGGAATGAGATCGAGAACCTTGGCCTCGGCATCGACCATCAAAATCAAATCGGGAATCGCCCGCAGCAGCGCCCGGTGCTCCTGGCGGGTCGCTTCCAGATCGCCGCGCACCGCCCGCTCCGCATTGATGTCCGTGATGAAATAGGCATTGAAGACCAGACGATCCGCGTGATCCACGATGTGCGATACGCTGAGACGCCCCCAGGTTTCTTTCCCTTCGCGGGATCGAATCCGGACCTCGACGGCTGGACCATCCGGACCGAGATTTCCGTCCCGCTGCTCACTGAGGCGAAGGGCGGCTTCCGCCAGGGCCCAATCTTCCGGGTGGACCCAATCCCGCATCCCGGTCCGGCGCGCTTCGAGACGAACCACACCGGTGATCGATTCGAACACCGGATTGACATCGAAAAGCTGTCCGCTCGGATCCTCCAGGGCGATCGCCGCCCCCACCCCGCGGAACAAGGCCCGGAATTTCGCCTCACTGGAGCGCCGGGCTTCTTCCTCGCGACGGCGATCCGTCACATCAAACAGAGTCAGGATCATCCCGCCATCCACCGTGGGCCGGGGACGAAACTCGATTTCCCGCAGCGACTGATCAACCGAGCGCAGGGTAAAGGTCTGGGTCGCCTGCCGACGCCAAACCGACTCTCGCCAGTTCCGGGCGGTCTCGCTGCCCAGTTCTGGACGAGGGGCCACCGCCGCCACCCAGTGCTCGATATCGGCAAAGTCCTCGACGTCCACTCCAAGCAGGGAGCGATGCTCGCGGTTGGAGAACAGGGTGTTCCGGTTCGAATCGAGCAGCACCAAGCCGAAGGGCACATGATCGAGCAACTGCGGTGAAACCTGCTCCGAGGTGACCGTTCCGGCGGCGGCCTCTGCGGCATCACCGCTTGAGTCAGGAAGAACCACACCAAAACAAAAGACTCCGGCGAGTCGGCCCGTGGCGTCGTAACGCGGCGTGTTGGCCCAAGCCACCTTGCGCACCCGTTGGCCCACGTTCAACCGCTCGACAAAGCTGGGGGGAAAAGCGAACCGGCCCTGTTCCCGGCTTTCCTGAGACGCGGCGAGGAACTCGATCTTTACCGTTTCCCGGCGGCTTTCTTCCACGAATGCTTCCCAAAAACAGAGTTCGCCCAGATGTTGGCCCGTCCGGTCGCCCGCCAAGTTGGCCGCACTGCCATTGACCGCGAGAATCGTTCCGCGGAGATCCAGAGTGACCACCGGGGCGAAACTCCCCTCCAGGAGGACCCGTCCGGCCTGCTCCCAATCCTGATTTTCCTTACCGACAGCAGGCCGTGGCCCGATGACTTCGCAGGTCATCGTCACCCCGCCGACTCTGCCGCTCGCCTGCACCCAAGGCTGAAGATCCCAGCTGACCCGCTGCGCAGTCCCATCCGTCCGGGTCCAGAGATCATCCGCCCGGCGCTGCGGGACCCCTTCCAGGGCTCGCTCAGAAAGCTGAGGCCAGGAGGAACCGAGGTCCCGGAAAAAATCTTGATGGGCGCGCCCCGCCACGTCCATCCCGTTGAACTGGAAATCCCGCTTCCATCGCTCGTTGACCACGATGTAGCGCATCTGCCGGTCACAAAGCGCCATGGCCAGCGGCGAGTTGTCGATCAAAGCCTGGAACTGCTCGACCGGGGACATGACCGGTTCACTCTCCCCACCATGCCCGTTCAGCGCCGGTGCGGGCGAAGGCCGGAGTGGCGGCGCTGGCAGTGAAATCCGCTCGGTCACCGCCGGCGGGGGAAACCCGGCCAGCGGCGGTTTGGCGGATGGACTCTTCTGCGACAAATGAACCAGCGGAGCCGCATACCCCGGTGCGGCAGGACCCGCTTTTTCCCGGCGTCGGTTCGTCATCCACTGGTCGATCGACGGCAAGCGCTCCGCCAGGTGAACCGGATTGAGAGGCAATGTCACCAGCCCGTCCCAGCCCCGGGAAGGCTCCGCCTGGCGGGTGGCTCCGGCGGACACCAAGGTGTCTTCAACGGCGAGAATGAAGGGGCGGTCCGGCTCCGGAACGGGTTGATCTCGCAACCAGGCGATCAAACCGCCGGGCACGCTGCTGTCCCGCTCCGTGGTCGTCACCACCAAAGGATGGCGACGGTAGGCGGCGCGCCCTTCCGCCGGGGTCGCACAGGCCTCTACCTGAAATCCGTAACGTTGCAGAACGTCACAAATTTGCGCCCGAACACGGGGATCACGCTGGACGACGAGCGCGCAGCGTTCTTCGAATCGGTCAGTGACGTCGGCAACCATTGTGCGGGTCTCCCGCGCAAACCCGGGAAGGGGAGCCAAGGTAGCCAGGAATCGCGCAGGGACAAGACAGAAATCGGTCAGGGAAGAGATCCCCTCACCAACGCGCCCCGGCACGGAATTCACCGGATTCCCCTTGACCAAAAAGGGCATCACTGGAACGTGGGAGCCCATGTTCTCACCCGCCCTTCGGACCCCGGTTCGCGGCCTTGCTGCCCTCTGCGCGCTGGCCTCACTTCCTGCCTCCATGCAAGCCCAAGATGCCGCCAAAGACCTGACAGATCGGGCGAGCATCGCCTTCGGTACGACCATCGCCCGCGACCTGACCGAGGACGGCATCAAACTCAATGCCGACAAATTCTCCGAGGCCCTCCGCGCCGTGGTCGAAGGCAAAACGCCCCTCGCCACCGACGAGGAAATCAAGGCCACCTTCAATGAACTGCGTGCCTCCATGGTGGATGACAACAAGCGCAAGAGCGCCACATTCCTCGAGGAGAACAAGAAGAAGGAAGGCGTGAAGACCACCGAAAGCGGCCTTCAATACGAAGTCCTCAAGGCGGTCCCGGGCGGTGCCAAGCCCAAGTCCACCGACCAAGTAAAGGTCCATTACACCGGCAGCCTGACCAATGGCACCGTGTTCGACAGTTCCGTGGAACGTGGTGAGCCGATCACCTTTGGACTCGACCAAGTCATCAAGGGCTGGACCGAAGGCCTGCAACTGATGTCGGTCGGCGAGAAGTATCGCCTCACCATCCCTTACAACTTGGGTTACGGCGAACAAGGCAGCCCTCCGCGGATCCCTGGCTTCTCCACCCTGGTGTTCGAAGTCGAGCTCCTCGCGGTCAACCCCTGATCGCCGTGGGACTCCGGTCCGGTCTGACTCTCCGGAGAATCATTTCCGGTGGCCAGACCGGCGCCGATTGGGCTGCCCTGGACTGGGCCATCACCCAGGACGTTCCTCACGGCGGGTGGTGTCCCCTCGGCCGTCTCGCGGAAAACGGATTCATCGATCCGCGTTTTCAACTCACGGAAGCCCCCTCCCCCGCTTACCCCGTCCGAACCCGCTGGAACGTCCGGGACTCCGATGCAACCGTGATCTTCACCCTCGGTCCGGAACTGTCCACTGGATCTCTCCTCACTTGGGATGAGGCCGGCGCTTTGCACAAGCCCCGCCTCCACCTCAGTGCCGCCGTCGACGAACCTCACGCCGCCATTCTCCTCGACTTCCTCGGCGCGTATCACGTCGTCAGCCTCAACATCGCCGGCCCCCGTGAGTCGACCGAACCAGGCATCGGCCGTTTCGTGACCCGTGTCCTCGACGAGGCACTCCTCGAGGAGAATGGAATGGAAGCTGATACACCGAACTGATTGGTTCTTGATCGCCCCAAATCCTTCCACCAAGCTTTTCAAATCGTGTCAGCAAACGAGACAAATGCCGTTGAGGACGGCCCCAGCCCGATCGTAGTTTCCAGCCTTTTCGTCCGGGAGCGCAATGCCCTGGCTGTTCGTGCGGATTTCGCGCCCCTATACGTCGACTACTACCTGCACTGGCTCGACCAAAATATCGCGCAGGAAGAGCCCTACGATGGACTGCTCAAACACGCCTTGGCGGCCGTCGTCCTCCACGCCACCACCCGGCCATGGAAGGAAACTCACGCCTGGACCATGAATTTCCAAAGCCCGCTTTGCAACGTTTTCGCCACGGCCAGCAGCCTTGCGGAAAATGTCATCGGCCGCGTCTTCACCCACGACGTCAAGGAAGCTCCTCGCGGCTTGTTTCACGCGCAGACGACCGTCCGCAATGAGACTCCGCGTTACAGCGCGATTCCGCTCGATCACAGCACCGTGTTTCCCGCCGTGGAAACCTTTTACCTCATGAGCGAGCAGCGCCGCGCCCGCATCTTTGAGGTCAATGACGAGGACTACGTCATGATCAGCGCTCAGCCGGGCTGCGATGTCCAATGGCTGGAGTCTCTCACCACCGAGGACGTCCGCCGCCTTGACCGCATCGAGCAGCTCAGCCTGTTGGAAACCCGCAAATTCCGATTCCATTGCGGTTGCAGCCTGGAACGAATCTTCCCCGCTCTCGCCCCACTCATCGCCAACGGCCTTGACGATCTCTTCCAAGGCGACCACGCCATCACCGTGACCTGCCCCCGCTGCGGAATCCGTCGGCGTCTTACGCGGGAGCAACTCGAAGACGTCCAGAAAAGGGCGGACGTGGAGGGCTGATTTCGCCCGTAGTCCCCTCAGAAATCAAAAATCATCCCCCATCAATCCTCAATGACGACTCACTTGCATTGAGCATTGATGATCCCGGGATTTCTGATTGATGAGGGTAGCACCTGCGTTTCATCACCTCAGAAATCAAAAATCATCCCCCATCAATCCTCAATGACGACTCACTTGCATTGAGCATTGATGATCCCGGGATTTCTGATTGATGAGGGAAACTCTTCCGTTCCGCGTAGTCCCCTCAGAAATCAAAAATCATCCCTCATCAATCCTCAATGACGCAGCGTCAGATTGTGAGGATCCCCGAATTTCGGGTTGACGTGGAAAGAATGGTGTCCTAATGAACATAAATCTTCCAAGTCATGAATCAGAAGGCATCCGAACTAGAGGAACGGCTCATCGACTTTGCTGTCCGTGTCATCGGTGTCGTCGAAGCTCTCCCCAACTCCAAAGCCGGACGGCACGTCGGCGGCCAATTGGTGAGATCGGGTACCTCCCCAGCCCCAAACTACGGCGAAGCCCAAGCGGCGGAGTCCAAGAGGGACTTCATCCACAAGATGAGGATTTGCCTCAAGGAACTAAGAGAAAGCTTGGTCTGGCTCAAAGTGATCGAGCGCAAGCCGCTGTGCCCACCCGAGCGAATCGGTTCGATCCGTAATGAATGCAGCGAACTAATCGCAATCTTCGTGAAAAGCGTGCAAACAGCCGAGCAGAGCATCAAGGATTGACGTGCCATCCTCCCCTCAGAAATCAAAAATCATCCTCCATCCCTCCTCCGTCACTCCGCACTCGCATTGAGGATTGATGATCCCGGGATTGCTGATTGATAATCGACTGTCCCCAATGAAGCCCTGGATTCTCTCCCTTTGCCTCCTCTTCCTCGCCCCACTCCATGCAGAAATCACCCTCTGCCAAGACGGCGTCACCAGCGTGGTGATCGTGGTCCCGGTCCCGCAGCGGATCCTGGCCCGCAAACCATGGACCGAACTGACCAGCGAATACGCCACGGTCGCCCGCGCGGCGGCTGAGGTGGCCCACTACCTGAAGCTCGTGACCGGCACGGCCCCGATCATCGTCCCGGATACGGAGGCGCCCGCCGCAGGCCCCACCATCTTCATAGGCCACGTCCCGCAGTCGGCGTCCCTGCTCCACGACAAGCCGTTGCAACCTGAGGAATACCTCGTCCGCACCATGGGTCCCAACATCCATCTCCTTGGTGGAGATCTGGCCGAGGATGGCGAACCGGCCCGCGGAACCTGGTTCGCCGCCTGCGAATTCCTCGAAACCGTCCTCGGAGTGCGCTGGCTCTATCCCGGAGCACATGGCGAAGTGGTTCCGGCGCAACGGACTCTCATCGTTGGCGATCTCGACATCCGCAGCCAACCCCCGCTCCAAAAACGCCGCATCCGCAACGTCGCGATTTCCCGTGAAGACAACTTCGCTCCCGTCCTCGAAAAATGGGGCATCTCGCTGGATACCTGGAAAGCCGCCCAAGGCGGTCCCGGGCCAGATGCCTGGTACGCGCACCAGCGCCTCGGCCAACGCATGGAGATTCAGGCCGGACACGCCTACGAGGGCTGGGATGAGCGCTATCACCAGACGCATCCCGAATTCTTCGCCCTACAGCCAGACGGCACCCGCAAACAAACCGGGGAACGCGAACGACTCTGCAAAAGCAACCCCGCCCTCTGGGACGCGGTGGCTGCGGAAAGCATCGCCAAGCTCAAGGCGGATCCCAAGCTTCGCGTCATTTCCATCTCCCCCAACGACGGCGGGAAAAACAAGTTCTGCATGTGCGCCGCCTGCCGCGCTCTCGATCCCGCAGAAGCCCCGCAGATCCTCAACGACTCCCAACTGGTCGATCCCGCGACCGGCAAGGCCTTCCCGAGTTACCCATCCCTGAGCGACCGCGTCTTCACATTTTATAACGAAGTGGCCAATCGGATTCACGAAGAAATGCCGGACCGCCTCGTGGGCGTCATTGCCTATTCCGTCTACCGTGATCCTCCCGTCCGCCTCAAGACGCTCGCACCCAATCTCGTTCTCGGGTACGTCGGGATGGATCGCGGCAAGATCGAAGCGTGGTCGAAGCTCGCGCCTCGCCTCTTCATCCGGCCCAACGATCTCGGCCCGTCGATCGATCTCGGGTTGCCGCGCAACCACGCCGTCTGGTTCGCCGAAAGCGTGAAGTTCGGCCGGGATCACCACGCCATCGCCTTCGACTTCGACAACGGCCATGGCAACTGGGGCGGGCACGGGCTCGACTATTACGTCTTGGCCAAGGCGCTCTGGAATCCGGACATCGATCCCCGGGCCGTGATTGATGACTACTGTCGAAACGCCTACGGCCCCGCCGCCGCTGACATGCAGGCGTTTTGGGATCGGTTGGAAAAAGTCAGCGACGCCGTCCGCGCGGATTCCAAGTTGGCAACCCGTTCCTCGCCGGAGCAATTGTTGAAGCATTACAATCCGGAAGTGCTCAGCGAACTGGAAACGCACCTCGCCCAAGCGTTTTCCTCGGTTGGCAAAATTCCTGAGATCCATGCCCGGATCCGCCTTGCAGCCGATGCCGTCACCTACGCCCGGCTCGTCACCAGCTTGATCGCCACTGCCGCCAAGCCCGGTGGAAAGGCGAGCCCGGAATACGCCACTCAACTCTCCGCTGTGGAAGAGCACCTCAAAAACACCCTCCCGACCCAGGCGCTCGCCTCTTTGCATAGCCATCGCTACCTACGCATGGCGCTGGCCTATGTGGACCGGGAGGTGGAGTGATCCCGATTCTCCGATTGAGTTGAACGCCCCACCGGCGTAAGAATGACCCGTGGGCGATCGGGACCGGTCAACGGAATTGCGGCGCGAGGACATCGCGACCGGACTCGAAAAGATGAACGAATATCTCCTCGCCATGAAATGCCTGGCGGCCCGTCCGGGAGACGAGGAAAACCCTTCTCACGACCTTGAAGACGCGCTCTGGCTTGCCCGTCACCTAGGCATAAAGGAAAAAGCGGAGTTGCTCAACGTGTTGCACCGGCATTTCCCGGAGCGTCCCTTGCCCGACCGGACCGGATTTTTTCTCAGAGAATTGGTCGCGAGGCTCGACCCGCCCGCCTCATGATTCTTTCTCGTCCCAAAAGCCTTCAGGAGGTGGCCGGCCGGACTGCGGACGGAGCTTCCTTCCGGCATGAATTGGCCGACTTTCTCGACGAATTTTACGAACATCCGAACGCGGAAGCCTTGCGGGAAGAACCACCCCTTCTCGCCGGATCCCACCCGAGAGGCCTGCACCGGGACACTTACTTGGCCGCCGCAGCAGAGCATTTGGCGCGGAGGTTTCAGCTCCCCCTGGCTCCCTGGGTCTTCGATCCCCGGCGGCGGCTACCGGAACCACACTTCGCCTTCCAGACTCCGGAAGGCCGGATCTTTCTTCTCGCGGATTCTCCGGCGGCTTTCAAATCGAGGAACCTCTTCGTAACTGGCAACGCGCTCGACCGCGTTTAACGTCCAAGCATTCTGATGTCCATCGTCGTCCAAAAATACGGAGGTTCCTCAGTCGCTGACCCGGAAAAGCTGCGATCGGTCGCCCAGCGCGTCGTCGCCACGAAACGCCTGGGTCATGACGTGGTCGTGGTCGTCTCCGCAATGGGGAAAACCACCGACCAACTCATCGCACTCTCCAAACAAGTCACCCCTTCGCCCGACCGCCGGGAGCTCGACATGCTTCTCTCCGCCGGGGAACGCATCAGCATGGCCCTCCTCACCATGGCGATCCGGGAGGAAGGCGAGCAAGCCATCAGCTTCACCGGCAGCCAAGCCGGCATCCTCACCAACGACCGGCACGTCGATGCCCGGATCATCGAGGTCCGTCCCATCCGTGTCCAAGACGAACTGGCCCGCGGCCAAATCGTCATCGTGGCCGGGTACCAAGGCATGTCCTACAAACGGGAAATCACCTGCCTGGGTCGCGGCGGAAGCGACACCACCGCCGTTGCCCTGGCCGCTGCCCTCGGTGCGGAATGGTGCGAGATTTGTTCGGATGTGGATGGCGTCTACACGGCCGATCCACGGGTGGTCCCGGACGCCCGGCGCATTCCGTTGCTCTCGCATGAAGAGACCCAGGAACTCGCGGAGTCCGGCGCCAAAGTCCTCAACGCCCAGGCGGTGGAATTCGCCAAGCAACACGACATCGCCATCTACGCTCGCGCCACCGCCGGTCCGCTGCCGGGCGAAGATCCGAGCAGCGATGGCACCGTGGTGCGGCGGCAGGTCATGAATGGCGGCGGTCGGGTCGTGGCCGTGGCGGGGGAACGCGGTATCTTCCTTCTTCGCGCCGAAGTGGTCAGCGTCACGGACTTGCTCAAATCCCTCGACGACCTGGAGGCCTCAGCCAAGGAATCCCGGATCGTCCGTAATCCAGACGGCACATGGTCGGTCTCGATGCTCTTCTCCAAAGAGAACCTCCATCAGGTGGAGGCCGTCCGGAAGCTGCTCCGCGACCGCTTCGGCGATCGGGCCCAACTCATCGAAGGATTCGGGGCTGCCAGCGCGGTGGGAGCGGGAATCAACCAGGACTTCAGCAACGTCCGGCGCGGAGAAGACGCGCTCTGCGGAATCCCCATCGAAGAGATATTCACCTCCACCCTACGCACCACCTGGATCCTTCCCGACGCCCAAGTCGAAGAAGCGCAACGCCGCTTGCACCAGATGTTTTGCACGGACGTCTAAGAAATTTCGGGACTTGTTGATGACCGTGTTGACCCCAGTGACTCTGTTGTCGAGGTTGACCAACCGGGTCAATGCCCTCAATAAAGTCCCCACCTCATGCCTGAGTTGTTCGACAAACACGGGGGCTTCCGCCGGCTGCACTCCTTCACTCTGGCCACGATCATCCAGATGGAGACGCTGCGCTTCTGCCGCCGGTTTCTGACGTTCGACCACCGTGAAATCGGCGACGGGAAATTCTACGATCCCAAGGGACGGCAGTATGACCAGATGACTCAGGCCGCCCGGAGCGGCCGGCAAAACATCATCGAAGGCTCGGAGCGCTCCTCCACTTCCAAGGACACCGAAATGAAGCTCACCGACGTGGCCCGCGCCAGTCTCAGTGAACTGCGTGGCGACTACGAAATCTTCATCCTGGACCGGGCCCAGCTTCCCTGGTCCGTGCATTCGACCGAAGCCAAAGCCCTAAACGCCATCTCGCTCGACGCCGCCCCGTTCATCGATGATATGGTCCACGAGTCGGCCAAACACGCCCTGGAGCAACGCAAGAAGTATGCCCACTGGCTGGATGCCGATGACGCCGTCCTAGTGGCGAACGCCATGCTCATCATCATCGGCCGCGCCCTGAACATGCTCAAAAGTCAGATCGAAGCACAAGGCAAAGCCTTTCAAGAAACCGGCGGCTTCAGCGAAAGACTCATGGCGACACGCCTCGAAGCACGGGAAGGCCAAAAAGCCACCGAACCGTCCCCCGAGTGCCCGCAGTGCAACCAACCCATGCGCCGCCGCAAGTCCGCGAAAGGAGATTTCTGGGGCTGCACCACCTACCCAGCCTGCAAAGGGACACGCCCCACCTAACCGCACCGTTACCAAGGTCAGGCCATCCCGCCCCTATTGTCACCGAGGTCAATCCTGTCCCGCCCAGCGTTGATCCGTTTGGCTTTCTCCTGAACAATCCGGGAGCCGTCCGCTGCGGCCAGCGCATAGAGTCGGTCGGCGATGACGCCATCGAAGGGGAATGCCTCCAGTCCTGCCAAACTTTCGCGCCTGACTTCGAAGCGGTTGTGTTCGGAGACGCGCAGCAGAAAAGGACGGAGCAGATCGGGATGAAGACCGGCGCCGACGATCTTGCTCAGCGATTGAACGACGCGGGCCATCGTCCAGGGATCCTCCTCCACTTGACTGGCGGCGATCAGACGGTTCGCCACCTCTCTGACATCTCCAAACTCCGCGAGCATTGAAGCGGCCTCCTTGCGGGTGGCGATGCTTTTGTTGGCAAGCTTGTTGAACAGGTCCGCCAGCATCGTTTCTCTGTCACCGAGCAGACCAAGTTCTTTGAGGGCATGCAGGGCACGAGCCTGCACGGCGTCGGGTTCTCCGGGCTGGAGACTGAGAGAACCGTTCTCCAGACTTCGCCTTGCGGACGAACCTACCCAGTAATTCGGTGAAGGCAGCGACCAACTTGGAATGAAGGGGATTCTTCCTGGACATTTCAACGATGTGACCCGCCACCAAGTCGGCGGGAAAACTCAAGGGCAATTCGACAAACTCCTCGAAGGTGAGCAGCCTCTCCTCGGTCACGGCAGGAGCGACGGCGGGCATGGGTTGGAGCATACTCCCCGGAGGAGGTGACTTCAACCTTCAGCCCTCGGCGATTTCGATTTCGAAAACGACAAGGCACAGGGAAACTCCTAGAAATTCCCCACCCGATGAAGCCAGCCACGCTCATTTCTCTCCTTCTCCCGCATTCCGTTTCTCTCACCTTCGCCGCTCCTCCAAACGTCGTGATCTTCCTGGCCGACGCCCGTATCCTCACCTTGACTCTTCAAAAATGAACCTGCTCCTCACCACCCCACCCCTCAGCGATCCCGGTCAAATCCTGCGTTACCGGGACCGGCAATACGCGGCGGACCTGATCGGCGCGGCGATCCTCCATTTCGACCTCTTCACCTGGCTGCGGGATCACCCCGGCGTGACTACCCAAGATGTCTGCGGAAACTTCGGCTGGGCGGAAAGGCCCGCAGATGTCCTCCTCACGTTGTGCCGGGCCAATGGCTTTCTCACTGCGGACAACCACCTCACCGCTGTGGCTCGCGAGCATCTTGTCCACGGATCACCCTGGTATCTTGGGCCCTATTACGAACCGATCCGCGACTCGCCGATTATGCAAGGCTACCTGGAAGTCTTGCGCACCGGAAAGCCGGCGAATTGGCAAGCCAAGAAAGAGGGGGATGACTGGCATGCCTCGATGCTTTCCGAGGAGTTCGCCCGTAGCTTCACCGCCCTGATGAATTGCCGCGGCTTGGCACTTGGCCAAATGCTCGCCAAGAATCTGACGGGCGTCCTCGGAGATCGCCGCACCCTGCTTGACGTCGGCGGCGGATCCGGGATCTATTCGGCCACCATGGTCGCGGCGCACCCGCAACTCTCCGCGACGGTTCTGGAGCAAGCGCCCGTGGATCGGATCGTCCGCGACGAAATCACCCGTCACGGCCTAACGGACCGGATCGATGTCCTCACTGGCGATATGTTCCGCGATCCCTGGCCGGCCACAGACATCGTCCTGCTCTCCAATGTGCTTCACGATTGGGATTTCCCCGAAGTGGACATGCTGCTGGGGAAGGCAGCGGGAGCGCTCGGGGCGGGCGGACTGCTCATTATCCACGAAGCTTTTCTCCACGACGACAAGACGGGTCCACTCCCCGTGGCGGAATACTCGGCGTTGCTGATGAACATTACCCAGGGGAAGTGCTATACCGCCGCCGAATATAGCGCCCTCCTCGAACCGCTCGGATTCGAGCCGGGCCCCTATCACGATACCTTTGCCGACCGCGGCTTCATGACGGCCGTGAAGCGCCCCGGACCCCAGTGACGATCCTTAGGAACCGTCTGCGGCCTGGGGGGACTGAATTTGTGAGCGGGCTACAGGACTGACTTGATCCGGATCTTGTACCAGCGTGATCCACCCTCGGGGTCACGGATGGTCACAACGAAGTGATCACCCTTGATTGAAGAAGACACTGGCGTACTGGGTTCATTCTTGCCGAAGCGTTTCGTGGAAACGGCCAGCGTTTCCGCCGCCAACTTCGGTGCGGTTGTTTTGATGGCAAACGCATCACTCGAATCGGGGCCGCGCTCACCTTCTCGGTGCCACTTTGGCTTCCAGCGGCGGTCGTTCACGTAGGTGGCCTCGTTCGCGCCCTCATGCAGGCCCGGTTTGGCCTCACTGCCGGATAGGACCCAAAAAATGCCTTCCTTGGTGACATGCAGTTCAGAATTCCCATCGATCAGCGCTTCCACCGTGAATTCCTCCACGGCCTCCGGCTTGGCTCCCGGGATCGTCTTGGTGGCAGCCATTTTTGCGACTTCCTCCCGGAATTCACGAATCTTGGCGTCCACGGCATTGGCACCGGACAGGTCGCCCGCCTTTAGGGAATCCGATTTCAGCTTCTCGAGCCGGGCAATATACTGGTTGTTCAAGCCACTGATCCCTGCAGAGACCTTGCTCGAAAAATCTCGCAGCACGGCGGCTGCCGCAGGAGGTAGATCCCCGGGAGCGTCCGTATGCTCCAGCGTGGTGGCTGCCAGTGATTCGATGGCTTTGCCAATGGCGTTGGCTGCTTCGAGATCGCCTATCTTCATCTGATCCTTCTGAACCGCCAGAAGTTGGGTCTTGGCTCCTTCCCTGAGCCGTGCGATTCCCCCCTCACGCATTTCCTTATACGCTGCCAACTCCGAGGCCAGGATGGCAGAAAAGGAACCCTGCCCCCCCGGTTGGGCCATCGCCTGGAGCACCAGGAGCAAGAGCAAGGAGAACGGGAAGAACGATTTCATGGCCAATTCGCTGATGAGTTCTGAAGCGTTTCCGAACCGCGTCCTACCGTCAAACTATTTCGCCGTCCTTGTTCGGATTTCCGGCTTCCGGCCAGGGTGCGAGCGAAGGCCAGACTCTACGGTGGCACGCAGCCGGAAACCGCATTACGATCCACCTCATGAGTGCACTTCCCCGCCCCAGCTATCTGAGCCCCGAGGAGTATCTCCGCCTGGAACGCGACGCTCCTTTCAAGAGCGATTACCTGAATGGCATCGTGGTGGAGGCTATGGCCGGGGCGCGGCACCGGCACAACCTCGTGGCGGGAAACACGCATGGTGAAATCCGCAACGCGCTGCGTGGACGGCCCTGCATTGTGTATGGATCGGATATGAAGGTCCGAATCCAGAAAGCCAACCTCTTCCGCTACCCGGACGTTTCCGCTGTTTGCGGGCCGATCGACTTTTACGATTCGGTCGAAGATGCCTACGGCAACCCCCAATTCATCTGCGAGGTTCTCTCCCCAAGCACCAGATCCCTCGACCGCCACGAGAAATTTGCCGAGTACCGGCTGATCGACACCTTCTCCGAATACCTCTTGGTCGATCCGGATCGAATGGAGGCGGAGTTGCATCGCAAGGATTCCGATGAGCGCTGGGCCTGCGCAACCTACACGGAACCGGTCGACTTGATCCGCCTGGAATCCATCGGAGTTACCCTGCGCCTCGGAGATCTGTACGAGAAGGTCGAGTTTCCCGAGTAAGCCTAACCTCGGACCGCCCCGGGCAGGAGCATACTCTGGAAGACACTCGCCCCCGGGGAGACCGGATGACCGGAACGTCGGAGGATGGCGACCTGCCGCTCGATGACATCCCCACGCAACGGCACCGCGACACTGCCTTCGGAGGGTTGACTGGTGGCGAGTTGAGGCAGGATGGCGAGGCCAAGCCCGGCGGCGACGAGCGAGCGGACCGTTTCCAACTCACTGCTTTCGCAAGCGATGCGCGGTTCGAATCCGGCAGCGCGACAGGCGGCGAGCGCGGTGTCGCGCGCCCGACCTTTGTAGAAGATGAAAGGCTCCTCAGCGAGAGTCGCGAGCCGCACGCCAGATGGTTGAGCGGCCGGATGTTCCCTGGGCAAGAGGAGGACGAACGACTCGGTGAAGAGGATATCCTTGTCGAAACTCCCCGTCGCGGTAGGCAGTTGGACGATACCAAATTCCACCCGTCCACTTTCGACCCACTGGGCAATCGCCTCGGACGTCCCTTCGAAGAGGGCGAGTTCGACCAAGGGATGAAGCGTGCGAAAGGCGGCGATGGCGGACGGCAGAAGGCAGGCGCTCACGGAAGGGATGGCACCGATGGTGAGCCGTCCACCACGCAAGCTGACCAGATCCTGCACAGCGCGCCGCGCCTCCGCAGCCCGCTCCACGAGCGCCTCGGCATGACCACGAAGGACTTCGCCGGCCGCGGTGAGGACGGTCTCGCGTCGTCCTCGGATGAAAAGCGGGGTGCCCAGCTCGCTTTCAAGCTTGCGCATCTGCTCGCTGAGCGCCGCTTGAGCGAGATGCAGATGAGCGGCGGCGCGCGTGAAGTTCCGCTGGCGGGCGGCTTCCAGGAAGTATTCGAGCTGGTAGAGTTCCATCGGATTTTCCGGCGGCGGCGACGAGGAAAGTTCGCTGCTTTGCCAAGAGCGCAAGACGAACCGTTCGGATGGGCGGGGTCACCACCTTCACCGAATTTCTCCGGAAATTGAAAGCCATCCAGGGGAATGGTGCTTCTTTCCTCGTCCAAACCCGCGTCCTCACCGGATCCAACCTCGGCCATGCTTGTCGCCACACTCTCCGCCCGGTCCGTACGATGAGCCCGGACGAACAGGATGCGTTGCTCGCTCACCTCGAATCCGTCGAGCGGCGTTCCCCCGCAACGTTCGTCACCCGGGTCACCGCGATGGCGATTCTAGGTTACACGGTGCTCTTCCTCATCCTGGGGTTTTTCCTGGCCACCGCCACCGTGGTGATCACGTTGGCCATCCGGGTGCCCAACCCCGGAACGGCCAAGCTCGCCTTGATCGCCGGGATCGCTTCACTGTGGGCCGCCTGGAGCATTCTGCGCTCGCTCTGGGTCAAGTTCGAAGCGCCGACCGGCTTGGCCATCACCGACAAAGACGCGCCCGAACTGTTCGCCGAGCTGACGCGATTGCGGCAACTGTTGCGGGTCGGCCGCATCTCCCGGGTGCTTTTGGTTCCCGAACTGAACGCGGCGGCTTGCGAGGTGCCCCGGCTCGGGGTGCTCGGCTGGCCGCGCCGCTACCTTGTGCTCGGGCTGCCTCTGCTTCAGGCTTTTTCTCCTGACGAATTCCGCAGCGTGATCGCTCACGAAATCGGACACCTCTCCCGGGAGCACAACGGCATCACCCGTTGGCTTTACCGCGTCCGGATCACCTGGCTGAATCTGGTCTCCGCCGCAGCGGACCAGCAACGCGGCTTCTCTCTCCTCGGTCCATTCTTGCGCTGGTGGTGGCCACGGTTCAACGCCCACGCCTTTGTCCTCTCACGCCGGCAAGAATACGAGGCCGATGACTCTGCGGCGCGGGCTGCCGGGGCAAAGGTGGCCGGCACGGCGCTGCTGCGGTTGGAAATCTTGTCCCGGTTGCTCGAAGAAACCTTCTGGCCAGAGATTTACCAAACGGCGGCGCAGGCTCCAGTCCCACCTGCCGATTTTCAGCAGCGGCTGGCCCAACTCCTGCGCTCTGATCCCGGCGATGAGGCTCCGCGCTGGCTGCAGGAGGCTCTCGCGGTTCCCACCAACAACGCCGACACTCACCCGTGTTTGCGGGATCGGCTGGTCCACATGGGTTTTCCCGGCGCGGAAAGCCCCGGCACGATCACGGTGCCCGCACTCCCCGAGGTGCCGGCCTCTCAGATTTTCCTCGGACCTTTCGAACGAGTGGCCGAAGAACGCTTCAGCAAGGAATGGGCCCAGGACATCCAGGAACCCTGGAAGCAACGCCACCACGAAGCGACCCAACGTCGGGAAGCCCTGGAGAAAACCGAGGCCGCAGAAGTCGCCGGGACGTTGACGGCGGAACAGCAATGGGATCGGATTTCTCACACTGCGGATGTGGAAGGAAATGAAGCGGCCCTGCCCCTCGTCCGTGAACTACTGGAAACCGAGCCAAACCACGCCGCCGCGAATTTCCTCTACGGCCGGATTCTCTTGGACGAGGACAACCCGGGCGGCATCGAACACATGGAGCGGGCCATGACCCGAGACATCTTCGCCACCCCCGATGCCTGCGGCGTGATCCACGCCTATCTCCAACGCAAGGGGCGCCTGACGGACGCCAAGGCCATCGAGCGCCGGATTTACGAACACGAACAGCTCATCGAACTGGCACAAGAAGAGCGCACCAAGGTCAATCACAAGACGCCGATGCTGCCGCTCGGCCTGTCCGAAGCCGAGTTGGAAGCCATCCGCGGAGTTCTGGCCAAGGCTCCGGAGATCGCCCGGGCCGCGATCGCTAGGGCGGAAGTGAGGCTGCTTCCAGATTACCCCTACTTCCTGGTCAGCATCACCATCAAGGTGCCCTGGTGGAAGTTCCGCGGGGAGGACCGTGACCAAATCCTTGTTGACACGTTATTGGGAAGCCTTCCGCTTCCCGGCCAATTCTTCATCTTCACCACCAAGGGATTTGGGGTCGCCGCCCTCGCCAAAGCCGTGGGACGCGCGCCGGGGAGCCAGATCTACGAGCGCGAAGGCAAGCGTCCACGGAGATGAGTGATTCCAACGACGATGACCTCGCAGCCAACTTGCGGAGATTCGCCTGGTTGTTCGTAGTCCCCGGAGGCGCGGCGGCGATCGGTTGGCAGCTTCTTTGGCAGCATCACGCAGCCCTCGCCCTCGGCGTATCCGCGCAAGCGACCGCGCTCGTGATCGCGACGACGATGATCGGAATGACGAGCGGCGCTCTCCTCGCGGCGCGCTGGTTGCCCCGGTTTCCCGGCGTGAACCCCTGGCTTATTTATGGCGGCCTGGAGTTATTCGTGGCGATTTCGGGAAACCTCTTTGGATGGCTCCAAGGCCCCATTTCGCGGCTCGACGCCGCCGTCTTCCAGTCGAACCCGGCGCTTGCCCCGGTCGTGGTGGTTGCCTCCGCCATCGTGGCTCTCGGCCCCGCGACTCTCGCGATCGGGGCAACCGCACCCGTCCTCGGCCTGCTTGGCCGGGAGTTGGGCGTTCCGATGTCGCGGATTTACGCGATCAACACGGCGGGTGCGGCGATCGGGGCGATTTGGTTTTCCTTTCTCGAAATTCCGTGGTGGGGCGTGAGCGGGTGCGCGTGGGGCGTCACCAATTTGCAGTTTTACGGCGCTTTGGGTTGCTGGATGCTCAGCCGGAAGCTGCCCCGGCTCAATGGAACTGGGATGACCCCCGAACCGTCCGGGACGCCCGTATCACGTCCCTACCTCGTGGCGTTCTCCACCGGCTTGGTCACGTTCCTCCTTGAGGTCACGTGGTTCCGGTCCATCCGATCCGCCTGGCTCAGCACCGTCGATTCGTTTGCCATCGTCCTCTTCGCCTTCCTCATCGCGTTGGCTGCAGGCGCCTGGATGGCTCCACTGCTGCGACGGCGGGGAGTCACACTTCCGGTGGTGCTCGCGATCGGCGCGATGGCTATCGTGGCGGCCACACTGGGGATTGAGCGCTTCGACCTGATCCGGATTCCCGCAGACAATTTGCCACTCAAGCTCGCCCTCTGGTTGGCGCTGGCCCTGGCGACCATGGGTCCACCGGTGGCGCTCCTGGGCACTTCCCTCCCCTGGCTCTTCGATTCCGTCCGCGATCCCCGCAGTTGGAGTCGGCTCTACGCCTGGAACACGCTTGGCTGTGCCCTCGGCGCGATTGGGGCCGGATGGCTGCTGCTTCCACTCTGGGGCCCTGCGGAACTGGCGATCAAAGCGGGCCTGCTACTCGGAATCCTCTTCTTCGTCCTTTTGAAGCGCTTTCCGGAGGCGGCGATGATGACCTTCTTGTCTCTGGTCCTCCCTTACACCCCGCGCCTTAGCGGTGCCAGCCAACTCCTGCACCGGCCTCACCGCGTCGTGGCCACCGATCACGGCCCAGACGTGACCACATCGGTCATCGAAGCAAACGGCGGACGCGCCCTCATCATCGACGGGTATGCGGCCAGCGGAGAATTCGGTGCCGCCACGAGTTACATGGACGCGATGGGCCGGCTTCCGATGCTCCTTCACGAGGCCCCAAAAGACGCCTTGGTGATCTGCTTCGGCACCGGCCAAACCGCCCACGCCCTCCGCGACGAGAACGCGGCCAGCGTCACTGCGGTCGATGTCAATCCGGCGGTCTTCCGCTTGGCCCCGAACTTCCCCGCAAACCGCGAGGTCCTCTCCGATGCCCGGGTGCAGGCGATCACGATGGACGGCCGGGCTTGGCTCCGAAGAACCGACCGCCGCTACGACGTGATCACGTTGGAACCGATGCCCCCCATGTTCACCGGGACGAACGCGCTTTACTCCGTGGAGTTCTACCGTTTGATCGCCGCGCGCCTCCGGGCGGACGGGATCGCCGCGCAATGGTTCCCCATGCACCTGCTCAGCCCGGAAAATGCCCGCTCCGTCGCGGCGGCTTTCATCGAAGTGTTTCCGAACGCCGTCCTTTGGATCGACCCATCCAACGCGGATCCGCAAGGCACGCCGCAGCAAGGCGTTCTCCTGGGTTGCGCGGGCGATCGGGATTGGCAGCAGTGGCCCGGATTTGCCCGGTCGGCTCAAGGAGCCCGTCCGTTGGCGGAATCAACCTGCCGCAGTTCGATCACGCTCTGGCCAGACGGATTGAGGGCGTATGCGTTGGGTGCCCGGCCAGTCAGCGACGACAACCTGCTCCTCACTCATGGACGAGATCGGCATCTCCCGAGAAAGCGGGGAACGACCCCGGCGAGACAGACGATGGAACTGATCCGGGAATATCTCCCGGCACCTTGAGGAGGCTCTTAGAGAGCGGCTTCGGTCAACATCTCAGTCAAGTCGAAGACAATCTTGCGGTCTTCAACGAACCGGTAACCGGTCGCTCCAGCTTCATCCTTCACGATTTGGTAAACCCGTGGCTGGATGAAAACCGGTTCCTGGGCCCCCTTCCAATCGACCGACTTCGTGCCGTAGTAGCTCAAGCGGTATTTCTTGCCGCCGATGGACAGTTCAAACTCGTTCTGGCTGCCGGTGGGCGTGCCGATCGCGATCGCGGCATCGTCGGCCACGGTGGCACCGGCGATGAAGATGAAGCGGACCTTCTCGTTGCCAGCATACTCCTCGCCGAGAATCTGGCGCTGCCCGGCGAAGTCTTCCTCGTTGAGGACAAAGTTCGCATCGTAAAAGCGCTTCGACTGGAAGTCGTGGACCACGACGGCGGTCTGTTTGGCGATTTCCGTCTTCACCCCGGCGGAGACCTTCTCCAGAGGGAGCGAACCTCCGACGGATAGGCCCGAGGAAGCCACGGACGCCAATTCGTGACCACCGGCATGATTGACGGTGTCGTTGTCGGCGATGATCGGGCTGGGCGCGATGGTCAACTGACGATCCGCCGCCGCCTCCATGTCCCAGAGGAGCAGGGTTCCCTGCTTGAGGAGCTTGGAATTCAGATAGCCATGCTGGAACTTGGCGTTCTCCACCCCAACGGTCACCTCCTGCACCTGACACCCACTGAGGGCCAGGGCTATTCCGAAAACCGGAGCGACAATTGTTAAGATATGTTTCATGTGCGCGTTTGTTAACGATCAATCCGTCGTAAGCGCATCGCGCATCACTCCAAATCAAAATCGTACGACTCCAGCTAGGCGGAGAGATAGGGTCTTGTCAAGCAACGGGACGTGAGTGTCGCTGCCCATTCAAGGGGGAGGACCAAGAAACCCACAAGCCAATGGCCGAAACAGGGGCCGCTTGGGGAAAACTGCACCCGACAAGAATCGAACTTGTACCTTCGGCTTCGGAGGCCGACGTCATATCCGTTTGACTACGGGTGCGTTTCGTCGCGAGAGCGAGAACTCTTCAGGCGAATTGAAACACTACTTTACACGCGGCCCGAGGCAAGGGAATTTCCCCGCCTGATGAATCAAAGCGGCAAACGGGTCGTGATCAAGGTGGGAACCGGCGTCTTGACGCGTCAGGTGACGGCGGAATTGGATCATGCCGTTTTGAGCCGGTTGATTCAGGCTGTTTCGGACGTGGCCCGCGCCGGTCACCAAGTGCTCATGGTCTCCAGCGGAGCCGTCGGTGCCGGGCTCCATGCCTTCGATCTCACCGGCCGCCCCGAAAGCACCGGCATGCTCCAAGCCTGCGCCGCCGTCGGTCAGGCCCGCCTCATGCAGATCTACGACAGCGGGTTCCGCCACCACCAACTCGCCATCGCCCAGCTCCTCCTCACCAACGAGGACTTTGAGGTCGACAAACGCCGCGAAAACGTCCGCAACACCATCGATCACCTCTTCACCCGCAACGACATCGTCCCCATCATCAACGAGAACGATTCCGTGGCGATCTTCGAACTGAAGACCGGCGACAACGACCGCCTCTCCGCCCAGGTCGCCCGCCTCGTCGACGCCGATCTCCTCATCGTCCTCACCAGCGTACCGGGTCTCTACCCGGCGGACCGCAAGGACGACCGCGACATCATCCGGGAGGTGACTGACATCGAATCCGTAGCCGGTTTCGTCAGCGGAGAAATCGGCAAAGGTTCCGTCGGCGGCATGGGATCGAAGCTCCGTTGGATCGCACACGCCGTCGAAGGCGGAATCGAGGCCGTCATCGCGGACGGCAAGCACCCGGAACAGCTCGGGGAAATCGTGGCTGGAAAGGGATTCTGCACGCGGTTTGTGGTGCCACGGTCGGTTTGATTTCGTGGGACGGACACTCCGTCTGTCCACAAAGGGAGCCGTGATCTGCCAATCTAACCTCTATGCGTTTCCATTCCCTTCCCCTCCTCTTGCTGGCCTTGCTGGCCACCGGGATCCCCGCCCGTGCCGATGTGAAACTCGCCGACATATTCAGCGATCACATGGTCTTGCAGCGAGACCACACGCTCCCGATCTGGGGTTGGGCCGCCGCAGGCGAAGCCGTCTCCGTGCAAATGGATGACAAACCCAGCGTCGCCACCACTGCGGATGCCGCTGGCAAATGGCGCGTGGAACTCCCCGGCCTGCCCGCCGGCGGTCCGCACACCCTGACCGTAAAGGCCAACAACACGCTCACCGTCACCGATATCTTGATGGGGGAAGTTTGGCTTTGCTCCGGTCAGTCCAATATGGAATTCCCGCTCACAGGAAGCCTCAATGCCCAAGCTGAGATCGCTGCCGCCAACCACCCGAAAATCCGCCAAATCAAAGTCCCGCTGACGCCCATGAGCCTCCCGCAGGATCACTTTGTCGCGGCCTGGCAGATCTGCACCCCACAGACGGCGGGCGGGTTCACTGCTCCCGGCTTCTTCATGGCTCGCAAGCTCCAAGAGGAACTCGGCGTCCCGATCGGCCTCATCAACTCCTCATGGGGTGGCACACGCATCGAACCGTGGACGCCCGTCTCCGGTTTCGCGGAGGCGCCCGCGCTGCAAGATATTTACCAGCAAGTGCTCCAGACGCTCCCGGATCAGCCGCAGTATCAGGAGGAGCTCAAGCGCCACCTGGGAGAGGTGGAGCAGTGGAGCGCCGCAGCCAGGGCCGCCCTCGCCTCTGGCCACTCGGCTCCGGTCACGCCTGTCTTCCCGCCGCAAATCGCGCCACTGACCTCGCATCAATCCCCCACGACCCTCTTCAATGCGATGATCCATCCCTTTGCCGGATTCCCCATCCGCGGGGCCATTTGGTACCAAGGGGAATCCAACCACGGGGAAGGCATGCTCTACACGGAGAAGATGAAGTCTCTCGTCACCGGCTGGCGCAAACTCTGGGGCATCGGAGACTTCCCCTTCCTCTATGTCCAGATCGCCCCATTCAACTATGGAGCCGAAGATCCGCAGGTGCTCCCGAGCTTTTGGGAAGCCCAAAGTGCCGCGCAAGCCATCCCCAACACCGGCATGGTCGTCACCACCGACATCGCGGAATACAATGACATTCACCCCAAGAACAAACAGGAAGTCGGCCGCCGCCTCGCCCTGCTCGCCCTGAAGAAGGCTTATCACCAGAGCGATATCGTGGCGGACGGCCCGAAGTTCAAAGCCTTGCAGACGGAAGGCGACAACCTGCGAGTGACCTTCGAAAACACCGCCGGCGGCCTCCGCTCCCGGGATCAAAAGCCGCTCACCTGGTTCGAAATCATCGGTCCCGAAGCGGACTTCACGAAGGCTGATGCCGCCATCGATGGCGACTCCGTCATCCTTTCCGCTCCCGTTGTGAAACATCCCGTGGCGGTGCGTTTCGCCTGGAACAAAGCCGCTGAGCCCAATCTCGCCAACGGAGCCGGTCTGCCCGCGGAACCGTTCCGCGCCGGCGACGTCCCCAAGATCGACTACCTAGCCGCGAAAGCCCCTGAAGCCAACGGCTACCAACTCGTCTACGACCTCGATCTCACTAAGCTCGGTCCCGACTTCCAGTATGACGTGAACAACGCCGCCACGCTCAAAGGTGAGTTCGATCGAATCGCCTACTTCCTGGAACTGCGGGGTTCAGCGGGCCTCACTTACTGCTATGTTTCGATGGACGCCTTCACCAAGGATGTAACGAAAATCGGAATCCCCACCTCCGCATCGGGGGCCAAGTTCCAAACCTCCGTAAAAAACCTCACCGTCATTTCCAATGGAAAAGGCGTTCCCACCGGAACCTTCGCCGATGGCTGCAATATCGAATTCTGGCCAAACAACTACGCCCCGCCAAACAGCGCCAAAGTTCCTGGCGCTTCCGACACCATCTACGACACCGGCGATCAACCCGACGACCTGACCGATGGCCACGGCTCCATGCAGATCCACAACGCCACGGCTGGACAGACCTGCTTCGCCATCAACAACTGGCGGAGCGGCAACGGCGCGGACATCGGCATCGGAAACAGCGAAGGCCAAACCCGGGACTGGACCTTCAACGGCAACGCTGGCACCTATAGTCAGAAGCGTCTCCGGGTACTGGTGCATCTGAAGTGATCGCCAGATTTCCGATCCCCAGGGCAGCGTGCGAGGAATCGGAACTGGTGGGAGCACTTGGTCATCCAAGCGCCTTTCGCGACAGGATGGCGAGTGCATCGACGATTCCAGCCGCCTCTCATGCTCGAATGACCGCTGGAGGACCAGCCGCCCCACCGCTCCCGCGCACAACAAGAGGCTTTTCAGCTGGCTCTCACGCAATCAAGCCCGCGATAGTTCCTCGCGAAGCTTCTTTGTGTTCAAATGAAAACTTCGCGGAACTCAATCGACCGGTTTGCATGATGCTTGAGGCAACTTGCACGGCCTGCGCACAGTTCTGGTTCCTGGAGCTTCGTCATTTTCGCAGGGCGGGAACGACCAATCCACGCTACGTTCGCGGATCATGTCTGACCTGAAGGGAGAAATCCTCCGTCTCGGCCGCCAAGCCAAGAAAGCCGCGCTTGAACTCGCCAAGCTCACTGCGGACGACAAGAACCGCGTCCTCCTCGCCATGGCGAACCAGATCGAGGCCGAAAGCTCCGAGATCCTCGCCGCGAACGCGCGCGACGTCGCCGCCGCCCAGGAAAAAGGCCTGACCGCCGCGATGATCGATCGCTTGGTGCTCAATCCCAAACGACTTTCCGCGATGGCGGAGGGCGTCCGCAAGGTGGCTGGACTTCCCGATCCCGTTGGCGAAATCCTGGACGAATGGACCCGGCCGAACGGGCTGCGCATCGTGAAAAAGCGGGTGCCGATCGGGACCATTGGGATCATCTATGAATCCCGTCCCAACGTCACCAGCGACGCCGCAGTTCTTTGTTTCAAGAGCGGCAATGCGACGATCCTGCGCGGCGGTTCCGAGGCGTTCCATTCGAACCTGGCGATCGCGGCGGCTTTGGCACGGGGTGGCGTCGCGGCCGGAATGCCGGAACACGCGATTCAACTGATTCCGTTCACCGACCGGGAAAGCGTGCGCCACCTCGCGGAAATGGATGCCTACCTGGATCTCATCATCCCGCGCGGAGGGAAGGGTCTCATCGAAACGGTGGTTTCCCTGGCCCGCATGCCGGTGATCAAGCATTACGACGGCGTCTGCCACACCTACGTCGACCCAACCGCCGATCTCGCCATGGCCACGGAGATCTGCATCGACGCCAAGTGCGTGAAGCCGTCCGCCTGCAACGCCATGGAAACGCTGCTGGTGCACGAGTCGGTGGCACAAGCCTTTCTGCCCATGGTGGCCGCCGCCCTCATCGAACGCGGGGTGGAACTGCGTGGGGACGATCGGACTCGCGCGATCCTTCCGCAAGCCACCGAAGCCACGGAGACCGATTGGACCACCGAATACCTGGATCTCATCTTGTCGGTCAAGGTGGTGCCGTCACTCGACGCCGCGATCGATCACATCAACACCTTCGGCTCCCGCCACAGCGATTGCATCGTCACCGCCGACACCGCAGCCGCCGATCGTTTCCTCGCCGAAATCGATTCCGCGACGGTCTACGTGAACGCCTCGACCCGGTTCACCGATGGCGAAGAGTTCGGATTCGGCGCAGAGATCGGCATCAGCACGGACAAACTCCACGCCCGCGGGCCGATGGGGTTGGTGGAACTGACGAGCTACAAATACCTGCTGCACGGAAACGGCCAGGTGAGGGGGTGAGAGCTTGAGTGGTGAGAGCGTGAGAACGGAGCAGGGCCTGAGCGGCCTTGTTTCGAATCGTGGCTTGCCAACTCTTCCCCGAATCGCGAGGATCGGTGGGATGAAACTTTTGCAAACCCTGGTGGCCCTTTTGGCTGGATTGTTGCTCCCGGCATCGGCTGAGGACGGCTGGATTTCTTTGTTCGACGGCAAGTCTTTTGACGCGGATTGGGAGGTCAAGAGCGGAATCGCCACCTACCGGGTCGACGACGGGGCGATCGTGGGCAAGACGACCGAAGGCAGTCCGAACAGCTTTCTCGTCAGCAAAGCGACCTACGCGAACTTCGAGCTGGAATTCGAGGTCAAGGTCGATGACGGACTGAACTCCGGAGTGCAACTTCGCTCCCTGCTCCAGGATAAGACGGACAAAGGCGAACCCGCCCCACACGGCGGTCGGCTCAGCGGTCCGCAGGTGGAAATCGAAAGCAGTCCAGGACAAGCGGGATGGATCTACGGCGAAGCCACCAAACTCGGTTGGCTCTCTCCCGAACCGGAAAGCAAGAACCCGGCCACCGACCGCCACGAGTTCTTCAAAAATGGCGAATGGAACAAGTTCCGCGTCGTCGCCAAAGGGGCCCGCATCCAAACCTGGATCAACGGTCAGCCCGTCGCCGACCTCACCCACGAGGAAATTTACAAGCGTTACCCAGAAGGCCACTTCGGGCTCCAGGTGCATGGGATCAAAAAGGGAACGGGCCCATTCGAAGTACGCTGGCGCAATCTGCGGATCAAAAAGATCTGAGGATGATGGCTGGTCTCAGGATTCCTTCCGGTCCCGGGCTTCCTTTTCCTCCTCCCGCGCCCTGGTCAACGCCGACGCGATCAGCCCGGTGGGAATGGACACGACGCCCAGGCCGATGACCAGCACGAAGAAGGTAAACAGACGTCCGCCGGCCGTAATCGGATAGGCGTCGCCGTATCCCACGGTCGTGAGCGTGGTGGTGGCCCACCAGAGAGAGTGGAACACGGAGGAGAACACCTCCGGTTGGGCATCGTGCTCGAATTGGTAGATGCCGACCGCCGCGAGGTAGAGCACCACGAGGGTCACGGCGCCGAAAAGGGCCAGCTCTTCCTTCGCAAGCTGGAAGGCACGCCGGAACCGCCGGACGGCCGGACCGTGCCGCGCCAATTTGAAGACGCGGAGCAGACGAAACAGGCGAAAGACCCGGAGCGAGCGGAGATCCCACCCAAAGGCAAACAGCGAAGGCAGGGTGGAGATCAGGTCGATCAATCCGAAAAACGAGAACACATAGCCGAGCCGCGGGCGGGAAAGCAGAACCCGGAACACATACTCGACGCAGAAAACCGCGACCGACAAGGCCTCCAATGCCTCCAACCCGCGACGAAGGTCCTCGCTGATTCCCTCCATGGTTTCGATGGCGAATCCCAGCAGGTTCGCAACGATCAACACCTGGATGATGACCTCGATCCGGCCAAAGCTGACTCTTCCTTTGTGGTCCCGCGCAATCATGAGTTCGGCGAGAGTATCGCCACACTCCAACCGATCCGGCAAGGCCGAGGGTGATTGTGGAACCTCCAAAAAACTTACATTTGCCAACTGGGGGGAGTCGGGACTACTCTGCTACTGTCACATCCCCGATGAAAGGGGAACAAGGCCGGGAAGTTCCTTACACGTCATCCCGCCTAATTTCCCATCTCTGGCCGCTCCGGCGATCGGGCCTTAGGCCCCCTCTCTTGCTCGCGTCCGGTCCTTTCTCCGGCAACGTTGTCCCGGCCACTTTCGCCTCTCCGCACACGCTGCGGGTGCTTCTCAGGTCTGGATGCCGCGCGACTGGCGCACTTTGCCCGAAGCTCAAAATGCTCGGCAGGCAAGGCATAAGCGCCTCCAACCCAAAAGCACTTTTCCAAACATGGAAGAAACTCTCATCAAACATCTCGGGCACAAACGTTACACGCCCTCCACCCTCACGGAAATCCTTGAGCAGCTCGGTCTGGACCCGCTGGATCAGCCCCTCCTCCAACGCGATCTGCGCGACCTCGAACGTCGCGGGCTCGCGATCCGCATCAAAGGCGGACGTTATCTCTCGTCAGCTTCCCCATGGCTCGTGGCCGGTCGCATCCAGATCACCAAATCCGGCCGTGGCTTTCTCACGGCGGATGATCCCTCAGTTCCTGAAGTTTCGATCCGTGCGGAGCAAACCGGCACCGCATTGAACGACGACAAGGTCCTCGTCCTTCGCGATCAGGAACCAAAACGGAGCTTCTGGGGTTCGCCGAAGGCAGAAACGGATGCGCTCTCCGGCAGCGTGGTCCGGGTCCTGGAACGCCGCCGCACCCGGTTTGTGGGAACCTTGCGCCGATCCGCCAAAGGACTCCAGGTCACGCCGGACGATCCGCGGTTTTCTTACGAGATCACTGTTCCTCAGCCCAAGTCCGCGAGTCTTCAGGCCAAGGCTGGTGACAAAGTCGTCGTCGAACTCGGTCACTGGGAGTCCCGCTACGTCAATCCGGAAGGCCGGATCGTCGAAGTGCTCGGGGCCCCCGCCGCCGACGGCGTCGATATGCTCGCCGTGCTGCGGCAATACGGACTGAACTCCGACTTTTCCGACCGCGTGCTCCAGGAAGCACGCCGCTTCGGACGCACCGTCGCACCAGCAGACATCAAAGGCCGACGCGATTGCCGCAAACAGCTCGTCATCACCATCGACCCCGACGATGCTCGCGATTTCGATGACGCGATCTGCCTGGAGCGCGCCGGTGCCAACCGCTGGAAACTGTGGGTGCACATCGCCGACGTTTCCCATTACGTCCGGCCCGGCTCCGCCCTCGACGAAGAAGCAAAACGCCGCGGCAACTCCTCCTACCTCGTGGATCGGGTCGTTCCCATGCTCCCTGAGGAGCTGAGCAACGAGCTTTGCTCTCTGAAACCTCACGTCGACCGGCTCACCAAATGCGTCGAGTTCCTCCTCAGCAGTGACGGCAAAGTTCTCAGCACGGACTTCTACCCGGCCGTGATCCATTCCAAACAACGATTCACCTACGCCGAGGCGCTCGCCGTGCTGGAGGGGTCTGCGAAGCGTCCCGCCAACGACGAGATCGGGCAAATGCTGCATCACGCGAACGACCTGGCCCAAGCGATCCGGAAACGTCGCTTCCAAGACGGCTCGCTCGATCTCGACTTTCCCGAAACGAAAATCCGGCTCGATGCCCGCGGCAAAGTCGAAAGGATCGATCTCCACGACAACGATATCTCCCACCAGCTCATCGAGGAGTTCATGCTCCTGGCGAATGAAGCGGTCGCGGGACGTCTCATGAAGCTGAAACGGGCGGCGATTTACCGCACGCACGAAGCACCGGATCCGGGCCGCCTTCAGGATTACCGGGAGGATGTCCTCAGCCATTCCATTCCCTGCGGCAATCTCAGCAACCCGGGCGAAGTGCAGAAGCTCTTTCGCCACCTCGGCCAAGTCGCGATCGGGGCCGCCTTGAAGATCGGTTTCCTCAAATCACTGAACCGGGCCCGCTACACCGCCGAGCCACTCGGGCACTACGGGCTCGCCAAGAAAAAATACGCGCATTTCACCTCGCCGATTCGCCGCTATGCCGATCTCGTCGTGCACCGCAGTCTGTTTGCCGAAGCGAAGAGTGCCCCCATCCTCCACCTGCATGATGTCGCGGCTCATCTTTCCTCCTCCGAGCGGAACTCCGCCGATGCGGAACGCGACAGCAAGGACGTGAAGATGCACGCGTATCTTCTCGACCAGATTCATTCAGGCAAACCGATCCGTTACAAATCCCGGGTCACCAGCCTGCGCGACTTCGGATTCTTCGTCGATATCACCGGACTGGGAATGAGCGGCATGGTCCCGCTCGCCCTTCTCGAGGACGATCATTATCGTCACGACCCCGCTACGAAACAGATTCAGGGCCGCAGCAAGCGGCGCACGATCCAGCTCGGAGACGAAATCGACGTGGAGATCGCCAAAGTCGATGCCGCTCGCAAGATGGTCGACTTCCGCATCGCCGGCACTTCCCGGTCGGGCGGTCGTCCCCGTCCCGCCTCACGACCGGCCTTCCGATCCCGCGATCGCGACGGCAAACCCGCTGTCGCAGCGACAGAGAAAACTGCGGTGACGCCGAAGGCACCCGGGGAACGCTCCTCACGCCGTCGCCGTTCCGGTCGTGGTCGCGCCAAAGCGAAGGTGAGCGAAGCGGTTTGACGAGCTCCCCCGGTAGCGGGTCCAGCCCCTGGTTCACTCACCGCCGGTGATGAACCAGGAGCCGCCCACTTGCTTGAGGCCGTTCTTGGCATTCTCTTCGGCGGTGCCGTCCTTGAAGCGGATGTTGACGACGACGGTAGCCGCATCTCCCTGAACTTGTTCACTGACGATTTCCACGACGGAAATCGTTCCGCCTTTGGTGGCGTTGTCGGCAATGTCTTTCAAACCGCCCTTCTCCTGACCTGCGGAAGCGTTGAGGGCGTCGAGCGCCTCTTTGGCCAGCATTGCCTTCGCCTCGGGATAGCGCCCCTCGTTGAGGGCGGCGTAGAATGCTTTGACGGTTTCGCCCGGGGTCTTCGCGACCGGGGCTTGCCCGCTGCTCGGGGCCGGGGCTTTGTCACACGCCGTGAGGGCAAAAACAACCAGGAGCAGCGCAGAGGCGCGTTGGATGAGGTGGGGATGAGACATAATTGATTTGGTTTGAGCTAGAAGGGCGAGAATACCCCCCATGTTGGGCGCTATCCAAGCACAATATTTTCAGCTCTCTTCCTCTGGACTCTGCCGCTGAAGTTCGCGTTCCAATTGATGCTTCTGGCGATTGAGCATCTGCACATACTCCACGGTGGAACGCTCCTTCCGCTGCAAGGTGGCGACGCCTTCTGCGATCTGTTGCAGCCTTGCTTCAGCTGCGGCGACCTCGGCCCAGCCGCGATCCATTTCGCGGCGGACCTCATCCGCCTCAGAGAACCGTTGTTCGAAAGCCTGCGTCAGGTCCCGTAGTTGACTCTCCACCCCGGAGACGGATTCCCGGAGTGTGGAAAGTTGCGACTGCCGTTCGACGGTCTCCTGGTTCATCTGTTGAACCTGTTCCTGGAGGAGGGATTGACGGGATCGTGTATTCTCCAATTCGCCTTCCAGCCTGACCAGTTCGTCACGTTTGCCATTCACTTCGGCCCGGATGGTATCCAATCCGGCGAGAACGGCGGCGTGCTCTTCTCGCAATTTCCGCAAAGCTTCCTGCGCCTTATCCGTTTCGAGGCGGGTCTGTTCTCCTGCCGCAGCGGCTTGGCGCATCCGCTTTTCCTCGTTGGCGAGATCGCTCTGCAAACTGGCGTGCCGCTCGTAGCCTTCCGTGAGGGCGACCTCCACCTCTTGGAGCCTCAGTTGCGAATCGTCCCGGCGGGCACGCAAGCTCTCGAGTTCCTTGTCGAGGTTCCGGTGATTCTCTTGGCGCAATGCCAAATTCCGATTCGCTTCGCTCAGTTCAGAGCGCACTCGCTCCAACTCTGCCAACTCCCTGATAGTTTCCCCACGAAGCCGTTGCCGCTCCTGTTCTTCTTCGACGGTGAACGCCTGCAACTGGCGGCGCAGGTCTCCGAGTTCCGCTTCAAGCCGCTGTTTCTCCTGGCGCATTCCTTCCAACGGCGGGGTGCGGGCGGGTTCCACGGAATCTTCCTTCGATGGGACGGGGGTCGGAAACAGAACCATCTGAACGTCAGCCACCTCTCGTGCCGGTGCCGGAGGCGGGGTGGCGGCCAGGGCCAGAGCTGGAGTCGGGGCCGATGTAGGAACCATCACATTCGGAAGATCCGCCGGGCGGGCGAGCCCGGGAAATTCCGCAGGGTCAAGAATCCGGGCGAGGCGACGCGCGGGTGCGGCCGGCAGCGGAATCTCTCCAGCGCCCGCCGAAGGCAAGGATGGCGATAGCGAAGCCGATGCTGGGTCGAACCTACGTTCCTCGGCCAAGCCCAGCGGAGCAGGGCTTGGATTCTCTGAGATGGGGACGTCCGGCATTTCCTTGAGGCAGCGAGGGTAAGACTCGACGAAGGGGCGGATCACTCAACGAGATTTTCACAAACCGATTCCTTCGTGAACCCCAAGAAAAGCTGCGGACGACTGCGGGTGCCGGTGAGTCAGGGATCGGAGTTACCTTGTGGAACGCACTGCATCTGGCGGCAGAAAAGTTCCTTGGTTTCCATTTCTACTTGTTGAATCCCTTGTGGTTCATGAATTCCCAGATGCGCCCCATCCAGGTATAGCTGCCCGTGCCGGGGGCGGCAGTCCTCTGGAAGCAGTGACCGCGTCCGACAAGCGTGTGGAGATCGGACTGGATTCGCATCCGGCGAAGCTGCTCCCAGCATTTCACCGAATTCATCGCCGCCCAACCGTCCGCGTCGCCGTGGATGAAGAGCATCGGGCAGGTCGCAAGGTCGAAGGAGAACTCAGGGACGAGTCGGGCGTCGTCCTCGTTGCCGCCCTTCGCATTCGGGGATTCCGCGCCGTCCGTGAGCGCATACGCCGGATAGATCGCAACCGCCCACTGCACGTTGCAGGAAAGTTTATCAAGGTCGTCGATCGGTGAATAGGAACGTCGTTTCGAGCTGGTCGCGCCCATGAGCGTGAGGTGTCCGCCGGCCGACGAGCCCATGATGCCGATGCGATCGGGATCGAGGCCCTTCGCGGCGGCCTCGCTGCGAACGATCCGGATGGTGCGCTGCAGGTCCTGCCAGGCCGTCGTGTGCTTGGCCAGTCCGCCTTGCGGGCGCGGCGTGCGGTATTTCATCGTCACGACCGTCATCCCCTTTTCGTTCAGGTAGCGCCGCACCGGCGCGACTTCGAATCCGTCGGGATTATTGCCCATGTAGCCTCCGCCCGAGTAGATAATCTGGATCGCCTTCGTCTTGAGTTCCTTCGGCATGTGCCACTCAAGGTAAGGCTGGCACTGGTTCGCCTGCACATCCGGCATTTTGCCCTCCGGCCAGACCGGCTCTTTGCTGGTTCCGCCGCGCGCCTCGTTGTCCGGATAGCGGGTCATCAGATCGACTTCTGCACCGAGACTCCCGTCAAAATTCATCTGGCGGAGGAACTCGGTGACACGGTCGAGCCAGTGGTCGTAGGCGGTGCCGTCCTCGCCCTTGCCCGGGTCGCCCATGAACCCGTGGGGGCGGTCTGCGAAAAGATGGATCTCAGCCGGGATTTTCATCCTGCGGAGCTGGCGGTAGATCTGTGTGGAGCCGTTCGGCGAATAGGCATCCGTCCCGCCGTGGAAGAGCGCCATCGGACAAGTCTTCGCGTCGAACTTGAAGACGTCCGAGAGCTTCACATCGATCGCGTCGCCGTCGCGCGTGTTGGGGCCGGTGAGCCCGTCCGTGAGCGCGTAGGCCGTGTAGATCGGCACCGCGCAGTTGACGTGGCACGGAAGTTGGTCGAGTTCATCGATCGCCCCGTAAGCCGGAGTGAGCGCGCTGGTCGCGAGCAGGACCGTCAAGTGCGAGCCTGCGGAGAACCCGAGTGCACCGATCTTCTCCGGGTCGAAGCCGCGCTTCTGCGCATCGTTGCGGACGAGACGGACGGCGCGTTGCCCGTCCTCCCACGCACTCTGATAGATCGGCAACCCTTGCGGACGCGGCGTACGGTAGGTGAGACTCGCGCAGACGAACCCAAGTTCGGTGAACTTCTTCGCGATCCGGTCAATCCACTCCCCGTCGCAGCAATTCTGATAGCCGCCGCCGGAAATGAGCAACATGCATCCGCCGTTTTTCGTCGTCGGAGCCTCGTACCAGTCGAGATGCGGCATCGCATGATCCGCCGCCTTGAATCCCGGCGCTTTCACCTCCTGGGTGGTCGCCGCGATCTGCGGGGTCTGGAAATCAGGGATCTTTCCTTCCGGCCACAGCGCAACCCGCTCCCCGGCGACAGCCAGAACGGCGAACAGCAACCAAGAACCCAAAATTGCCGTTTTTTTCATCGTTTCGCTCCCCTTATATTTTCCGTATCCGCCGCAGCGTTGTGATCCACCCCTACGCCGATCTTAATCGGCTTCACGAAGTTGTGTATGGTCTCAAATGATTCTGTCAACTGGAAGGGGGCTCCTAACGCGCCCCCGCACTCAAGCCACACCGGCAAGCATCGCCTTGGCCAGATCCCGGGCGGTGTCGCCTCCCCCGCCGAGCATGCGCGTCACTTCGGCGATGCGGCGATCGCCTTTGACTTCCACCATCGAGGATCGCGTCCGTCCGTCCTCGACGGTCTTTTGCACCACGTAATGATGATTCGCCAGCGAGGCGACCTGGGGCATGTGGGTGATGGCGACCACCTGATGTTTCTCACCCAAGGCGGCCATTTTCCGGCCAACCGCGCCGGCGATTTCTCCGCCGACGTTCGCGTCGATCTCATCGAAGACCATCAACGGAATGCTATCCTCATCCGCCAAGGCATTTTTCACGGCGAGCATGACCCGGGACATTTCGCCGCTGGAAGCAATCACGCGGAGTGGTTTGAAGGGCTGGCCCGGATTGGGCGCGAACTGGAAATCGACCTGTTCCATCCCGGACGGCCCGGGGGTTTCCAGATACTTTAGGGCGATCTCAAACTTGGATTGGCGGAAGCCGAGGTCTTCCAGATGTCCGGCGACCTCAGCCGCAAGTTCGGGAGCGGACTGCAGACGCGTAGCACTGAGGATGTGCCCACGCTCCCGCAACTCTTGGAGCCGTTCCTCAGCCGTCTGCTTGAGACGATGCAACTCGTCGCCACGCCCTTCGATCGCGTTGAGCTTGCGTTCGGCTAATTCGCCAAAAGCCAAAACGCTCTCGACCGATCCGCCATATTTCCGCTTCAAGGATTCGATCAGGTCGATGCGCGCCTCCAGGCGGGACACTTCGGCCGGATTGATCTCCAAAGTGTTCACGTAGCGATGCAGGCCGCGATCGAGTTCCTCCAGTTCCACCTGGGCGCTTTCGAAGCTGGCGACGAGGGCACTCGTGGTGTCGTCGATCCGCTCCAACTCCCGGACATGCCGATGCACCTCGCGGAGTTGCCCGAGAATAGCCATCGGTCCTTCCGACAAGCGGCGTGCAATGGCGCTGGCGGCATCGATGAGGCGTTGGCTATTGGCCGCGACGGCGTGCTGCTGCTCCAATTCGAGCTCCTCGTTGGGTTTGAGTTCGGCCCGTTTGATCTCGTCGACCTGGAAGCGGAGGAGACCGAGTTCCTGTTCGGTGGCGCGTTCCGCGTCGCGCAAGGCTTCGAAATTCTGGACCGCTTCGCGCCACAGTTGATAGGCCGTACGGTAGGTCGTCACGATTCCCTCCGTCCCGGCATAGGCATCCAACATACTGAGCTGCCGCTCCTGGGACATGAGAGATTGGTGATCGTGAGGCCCGTGGAGATCGACCAAGACCTCACCGAGTTCCTTGAGCACCTGGAGGGTGGCCGGGGCGCAATTGATGAACTGCTTGTTCTTGCCGGTGATGCTGAAAACGCGTTTCAAGACGATCGACTCGTCCTCGCACGGATCCAACCCCGAACGGACCAGGATCTCGTTGACCTCGTCCCGGTTGGGCAATTCGAAGACGGCTTCGACCGTGCAATGGGTTTCTCCGGCACGGACCAGATCGCGCTCCGCCCGGTCCCCGAGGATGAGCTTGAGCGCACCGACAATCATCGATTTGCCTGCTCCAGTCTCCCCGGTGACGGTGACGAGCTGCGGCCCGAGTTCCCACGTCAAATCATCGACGAGAGCTAGATTCTTGATTTTCAGGACCGAGAGCATTGAGTTGAGGGGCCGGTTAGAGTATGGAGCCGCTCCCAGTTTTTTCAAATGCCCAGCACCGCCTCCCTTTCGATTACCTTTCTCGGCACCGGCACGTCCCTGGGTATCCCCGTGATCGGCTGCGATTGTGCGGTCTGCACCTCGTCTGATCCACGGAACAAGCGCTCCCGGTCCTCGATCTACGTGGAGAGCGAGGGAGCGAGCTTCGTGATCGACACCGGCCCGGACTTCCGCTTCCAATGCTTGCGCGAGAACATCCGGCGGGTGGACGCGGCGGTCTACACCCATCCGCACACCGACCACATCATGGGGTTCGATGATCTCCGGCAATTCTGCTTCGGTGAACACAAGACCATGCCGGTCTACTCAACCCCGGAATGCTTAGCTCAGATCCAAATTGCCTTCGGTTTTGCCTTTGACCGCGCAAACTGGAACCCGGCTTATCTCAAACCCATCGCCCATCCGGTGCACGGGCCGTTCCAGATCGCGGATGTCCGACTCACGCCTCTTGACGTGGAGCATGGCACGGTGCGCACGGTCGGTTATCTCTTGGAACACAACGGCCGGCGCCTCGCCGCCTATTTGCCCGACTGCAAAGTGATCCCGGCCGCCTCGATCGAGTTGATGCGAGGCGTGGATACCCTGATCGTGGATTGCCTCCGGCTTCAGCCCCACTGGACTCACATGAGCCTCGATGAAGCTTTGGCAGTTCGAGATCAGGTCCGGCCACGTCAAACCATGCTCACCCACCTCTCGGACCGACTCGACCATGCAACCTTGGAAGCCGGGCTGGCGGAGGATGTCAGGGTCGCTTACGATGGATTGAGGTTCAAGCTCACATGACTTCCCACCCCAGGCCCACTTCGCGTTCCCGCCGCCTCACGGCCGGGCTCGTCGTCTTGTGCCTGGCCACCTTCCCTGGGGCACTCAGGGCGGAGGGTGACCCGTCCGTGCCGCCGATCAGCAAAGCGTCTCCGTATTCCGGGACGACTCTGGTCATCTTCAACCGTTCGGTTCCGGACTCCGAAGCCCTGGCCCGCTACTACGCCGCCGCTCGGAAGATCCCAGCGCGCAACCTCATCCCTCTGGAGTGTTCCTCGGATGAACAGGTCACCCGGGCTCAATTCCGTGACACCATCGCAGGCCCGCTCCGCAAAAAATTCCTCGATGACGGATGGTGGATGCCGGAGCGCGACCCAGCCACCGGGGAGCAGATCCTCCGCAGCAAGTTTCACGTCCTCGCCCTCATGCACGGGATGCCGCTGCGGATCGCGGATGACAGCGGTCGCGCCGCAACCTCCGAACCGCTCGAAAGCACCGGTGCCAGCGTGGATTCAGAATTGGCGACCCTCGGGAGAGCGGGCACCACGCTCAAGGGCCACCTTCCCAATCCCTATCATCGCAGCGAGGTGCCCTTCCACGCCGCAGGCCGACCCATGCAACTCGTGGGAAGGATCGATGCCCCATCGCTCATCCGTTGCCGATCGATGATCGACGATGCGATCGTTGCCGAAACCAAAGGGCTCTGGGGACAAGCCTACATTGACCTGGACGAAAGCCAGCCATTGGGCAACGACTGGCTGCGCACGGCGGCCAGCGCCTGGCGCAAACTGGGCATCCCAGTCACCATAGACATCCAGCCGGGAACCTACCCCCTCAACTATCCGATGAGGGATCCGATCCTCTACTTCGGTTGGCACGCGGAACAGGTCAATGGCCCCTTCCTCAATCCGGCCTTTAAATTTCAGCCGGGAGCCATCGCCTGCCACATTCACTCCTTCAATGCGGCCACCATTCGTTCGACCACCCGGAATTGGGCCGGGCCACTCCTCGCCCGCGGTGCCGCCGCCGTCCTGGGAACTGTGGATGAGCCCTACCTGCAGCTCGCTCACGACGTCGGCATTTTCTCAGACCGGCTCTCGCGCGGCTTCAACTTCATCGAAAGCGCTTATGCGGCCACGGAATCGCTCTCCTGGATGACCGTCGCCGTTGGCGATCCACTCTATCGCCCCTTCCCGACGCCGTCTGAGCCGCTCGATACCAGCCAGTTCGCCGAGGACCAGTGGACACCCTACAAGATTCTCCGGCTCGCCTATGAACGCTGGGGCGAGAAACAACCTCTCCCGATCGCCGGACTTTTCTACAAGCTCGAGATGGCGAGCGCCAAGACAGAGTTCCCAGAGCTCATGGAACACCTCGCCCTGGCCGCCGTCGAAACCGGGGATGTGGAGGATGCCCGGATTCAGTTCCTGCGAGCGAAGAGCGCGTATCCGGATCCCCGGGACAAATTGCGAATGGAACTCCACATCGGCGGGATGGAGTGGGGCCACAATGAACGGCTGGCGGCCCTGCAAACCTTCCGGACGGCTGCGGAAGAGTTCGCGGACCTAACCGAGGCCCGCGCGGCCAAAGAGTTCATGGAGCGCGTCAGCAAACCGACCGCCACACGGTAATACCGGCAGAGTGAGATTATTAGTTGAACGCCTCAAATAGTAAGGCATTCTTAACTAAGTTTCCCTCCCCGGTTCTGCCGATGAACTCTTACATTCTCCCGCGCAGCGTTAACGAACTTTTCGGTCTGGTGGAATGCATGCTGGAAGGCATGAGGGCCTACGAAGACGCCCTGAATCTCCCAACGGATCTAACCATCCAGTTGCTCACCGAAGCGCTAGCCAAAGCTCGAGCATCTTGCCGTTCTCTGAAGATCGACACCAAGCAAGGCCCCGCCTACGCCGATGCATGCAAACGAGCGAGTGCCGCCACCAAGCCGTTCTTCCCCGTCGCCAAAGACGTCTTGAGCCGCTATCTCGGCTCGCGTTGGAGTCGCAAATGGCAGCAAATCGGTTGGATCACCCGGCGGGGCCGCCCCCCCGTTTCACCACGCCAACGGGAGCTCCTCTTGGCTGCGCTCTGGCACTATTTCAAGGCCAATCCCACCCATCAAGATGCGGGCAAAGGCGTGACGATGGAAGCGATCGTTCGCTACCACAATCCGCTCAGGGAAGCCCGCCTCGCGCTGGAAGCCTACGAAGGGAATCTGGCCAAAGTGCGCCGGGATCGGACCCGGGCCATGAAAAGGCTGCGCACGATGATTCGCAGCATCGTTGAGCATCTCGATACGATTCTCGATGACACTGAAGAGTCCTGGGATCCCTTTGGACTAATTCCACCCGCGCTCCAACTGGTTCCGGACTGGGTCTGGCCTCTACGCCTAAAGCCGCTCCCACCCGAGGAAGGCACCGGAAAGCTGCACATTACTTGGAACGAGGTCCCCAGAGCACTCTATTACGAAGTCTTCCGGCGAAGAAAAGGGATCGACCAAGACTTCATCTTCGTGGATTCCCTGACCAGCACCGAGCTGATTTTGAGCGACCTGCCCGTCAACACCCCGATCGCCATCCGCGTCGTTCCGATCAACTTGGCGGGTGCCGGAGTGTGGGTGCAGGACGAAGTGGCCCTTGAGTCCTGATGAGCGGCCTGCTGGCGCTTTTCTGCGAGAAGGAAACTTTTCGCTAGCCAAATGCTGTTCGTTTGATATGTGTTCATCGAAACACAAATCATTCCGCAGATGTTCCTTCTCGACTCCGCCTGCTCCTATAGGGCCTTCCGCCGGCATTTCACCGATCGCGTCCGCGATTCGCCCAGTTCACTAGGCCCCTCACGGCGTCTTCCCGAGCTGGAGATCCAAAGCCTTTGGTTCGCCGGAGCCTTCGGCCGGGAATTTACCTCCACCTGCGGGCAGCCGGTCCGGATCGCCCGTTTCGGTGAGTGGAACCGGGTCGGAGGGCCGGACTTTAAAGGGGCCGCCGTGGACATCGGAGAAAGCCGGCTGATAGGCGCGGTGGAAATCGACCCTGAGCAGGAAGATTGGGAGCGCCACGGACATTCGGTGAATCCAGCCTTCGACGAAGTCGTGCTTCACGTCTTCGGCGGAACGGGTCCCCTGCCCCTCCGGCGCTTTTTCACGCGAACCTCAGATCACCGCAACGTAGTCCAGGTTCGGCTTGACCTTGAACTGGTGACCTCGCCCTCGCGGGAAAGGCCCCCGGCCCGCGCGATCTTCGGGCGCTGCTCCTCCAAGTTGCAGGGTCTAAAGCCCAGTGAGCTCGAATCGCTCCTTCAGGCTTCCGCCCGGCACCGCTTGGAAAACAAGGCGAGAAAGTTCGCCCGGAGCGCCCAGATCCACGGATGGGACCAGGCGATCTACGAAGGCATCGCAGAAGCCCTCGGCTATCACCCCAATCAGCTCCCCATGCGCGTCCTGGCGCAACGCCATCCCGTCCGGGAGTTATTGGCTCAACCAAGAACACGCCGCGAAGCCACCCTTTTCGGATCAGGCGGCTTTCTCGACGCCGCAGGTCACGACTCCGCGCGACCCGCCACCCGGGCCTACTTGCGCGGACTGTGGGAGGAATGGTGGAGACTCCGGGATTCCGAATCGGTGCTCCCGGGCATCCGTTGGTCCCTGACCGGCATCCGGCCACTCAATCACCCCCATCGCCGGCTCGGAGCTCTTGGCGCACTTCTGGATCTATGGCTTGAGTTTCGTCAGCTTTTGCCCGGGCTGAACGCATCGCCTCCCGGGGATTGGCCTCGCAGAGTGTCCACTTTCCTGAGCGCCATGCAGCATCCGCACTGGTCCCGCCACTACACGCTTTCATCGGCGCCATCCGCTGGACCGCTGGCCATTTTCGGCAAGGAGCGGATCCATGACATCCTCGGCAATGTGCTCTTTCCGATCGCCGTCCACCACGACGCCACCCAGTGGGCCTCCTACGAAGCACTCGCGGGAGGCAAGATCAACGAGAAGCTAGAACGCGCAGGGATTCGCCTACTCGGGCAACACCCAGATCGCGCGAAATGGATGCGGCCCTACTACCGGCAGCAGGGACTCCTCCAGATCTACGAGGACTTCTGTTTGGAAGACACCACGGAATGCTCCGGATGCCCATTTCCAGAACAACTTCGTCAATGGATCCATTGACGCCGGAGACCGACTTAATTAGTGCATCGACTTCTACGCGAGCAGTTGTGAAATGACTTTCCCCTCCACATTCGTAAGGCGGCGCTGGATGCCGTTGTGCTCAAAGCTCAGCCTCTCAAAGTCGAGCCCGAGGAGATGGAGAATGGTGGCGTTGAAGTGATAGAGCGGATGGATGTCTTCGATGGCCTTTTGGCCGAGGTCATCGGTGCGGCCATGGCTGACGCCGGGCTTCACGCCAGCACCGGTGAGCCAGCAGGTGAATCCGTCGGGGTTGTGATCGCGACCCTTGGCCCCTTTTTGAAAGAAGGGCATGCGGCCAAACTCCGTGCACCAGACAACGAGCGTGTCTTGCAATAATCCGCGTTGCTTCAAGTCGCGAATGAGCGCGGCGGCGGGTTGATCGAGGATCTGGGCGTGAACATCATATTGTTCCTTGATCGCGTTATGGCCATCCCAATTCAGTTTGCCGCCGCTGGCATAGGCACCGTTGAAGAGCTGCACGAAGCGCACGCCCTTTTCGACGAGACGACGGGCGAGGATGCAGTTCTTGGCGAACGCTGCCTTGTCGGCATTTTGGGTATCGTCCGCACCATACAGTTTCAGAATGTGCGCGGGCTCTGTGCTCAGGTCGTTGATTTCGGGCACGCTGAGCTGCATCCGCGCGGCCAGTTCATAGCTGGCGATGCGGGCGGCGAGTTGGCTGTCGCCGGGATTCACCTCAAGATGCCGGGCGTTCATGCGTTGCAAGAGCGAACGCGCCGCGCTGTCGGCCTCCCCCGAAACCCCGACTGCGGCGAGATGGCGGACGGGATTCTTGCAAGACATCGTGGTGCCTTGGAATGCGGCGGGGAGAAATCCTGGTCCCCAGTTGTTCGCGCCGTTTTGGGGCACGCCACGTGGATCGGGAAGGGCGACATAGGAAGGCAACTCCTGACTTTCACTGCCGAGCGCATACGTCACCCAGGAGCCGAGCGAGGGAAAGCCATCGAGCACGAAGCCGGTGGAGAGGAAGTTCTCCGCCGGGCCATGGGTGTTCGATTTGCTGGTGAGCGAATGCACGAAGGCAATCTCATCCGTCAGCTCCGCGAGGTGGGGGATCATCTCGCTGACCCACTTTCCCGTCTGGCCGCGCGGGCGAAACTCATACTGCGGTCTGGCGAGATTTCCCGCGGGCCCCTGAAAGGTGACGGCAGGGCCGCCGGGCAACGGTCTGTCGTCCCACTTGATCAACTCAGGCTTGTAATCCCAGGTCTCCAGCTGACTCACCGCGCCTGCGCAAAAGATGACGATGACGTTCTTCGCCTTCCCAGGAAAATGCGGTTGCCTCGGCGCATACGGCCTGGCGGGGTCGATGACCGGCCCCTGATTCCCGGAAGCGAGCAGGCCATCAAGCCCGAGGAGATTCGTCAACGCGATAGACCCCAGGGCGGTGGCGCTGTGGGAGAGAAACTGCCGCCGGTTGAGCCAGACACGGCCCGCGGCGGAGAGATGTTCGGCGCTGTGGTTCATGGCACAAAGAGGAACTCGTTGCTGTTGAAAAGGGCGCGGCAAAGAACGGCGAGACCGTACTGACGAACGATGTCCGCAGTATCGGTCAGCTCATCCGAGGCGGGTTCGCGATTGAGGGCGAGTTGATAGGCACGGCGAATTTGCTTCTCGATATCGTCCCCCACTTCATTTTTGACGCGGGAGGCGAAGGCAGCGGATTGATCGAGGGTGAATCGGCTATTGAAGAGATTCAGTGCTTGGATGGGCGTGGTGCTGGCCCGGCGGGCGGCGGTGCTTTGGCCGGCATCGGGACAATCGAAAGCTCCGAAGACGGCCTCCGTTTCCCGCCGGACTTTGTGGGCATAAATCATGCGACGCTGGTTCTCGGGGGTGGACGTCTCGATGGGGTTGAAGCCGCTCAGACCGCCGCGTTTGTCGAAGAGGTCGTAGCCGCGGCCGTACATCTTCAGGTTGAGCTGGCCGCTGACGGCGAGCATGGAGTCACGGATGGATTCGGCTTCAAGGCGATGGGAGGGGAAGCGCCAAAGGAGGCGTCCCTCGGCGTCGAACTCCTGGGGATTTGGAGTCTTGCTGTCCTCGGCCCCTCCCCCACTCCGCTGCCGATAGGTCTCGCTCAGCACGATGAGCCGATGCATCTGCTTCACGCTCCAACCGGAGCGGATGAACTCCTGGGCGAGCCAGTCGAGCAACTCCGGGTGGCTGGGCTTCATGCCGTTGTTGCCGAAATCGCTCGGGGTCTGTACGAGGCCGCTGCCGAAGTGGCCTTGCCAGATGCGATTCACCATGACGCGAGAGGTGAGCGGGTTCTGCGGGCTGGCGATCCAGTCAGCCAGCGCGGCGCGCCGTTGCTGCTCGGGCGTTTGCTTTTCCAGCTTCACATCGCCGAACGCGCTGAGCACCGCAGGGATGACTTCCTCTTTCGGCTGCTCGGGATCGCCGCGATTGAGCAGATGGATTTCATCGGGCTTGCGGAAGATGCCGGCGAAGACTTTTTGTGAGGCATCGAGTCCGCTGAGTTCTTTTTCGAGCACAACCGTTTGCGTGCGCAATTTGTCGGCTGCGGCAGCTTCTTCTTTGGGAAGGCCTTGGGTAGCGAACTCTGGCTGCATGCTCTTGCTCCCATCGAAGCTCTCACGATCGTCGGAATCCGCCACGGTCTTCCAAGTGCCGTCCGCACCGGCGATTTCGATGACGTAGCTCGTGGCGAGCCGGTCCTTGAACTTGCCCTGCCGGTCGCGGCCCCAGATGACGCGGTCGATTTCGTGCTCCTGCTTGAGCTCGATAATCACCCAGCCTTTGCCTGTTTCGTTCGACATCCAGCTCCGCGAGTTGCCGTAGTTGCCGTCGTTCACGAAACGCTGTTCGTGGCGGTCGGCGGTCACGTTTTCACCGGACACGGTCACGGTTGCGTGGAGGGCGACGTTTTCGCCTGCGGTGCTGAAGACCTCGAGTTCGTCCAGGCAGGGCTCGAGGCTGTTCGTTTCACGAATGGTGAAGCGCACACGCTTCGCCTTCTTCCGTGCAAAACGATCCACATTCTCGCGGGCGTTGATCATCCGACGTTTCACACCGGATTTAGCCAGCGGCAGAAAGCCCGCCAGTTGTTCGTCGAGTGCCGCGATCTGCGTTTTGACTTGCTGGATGCGCTCACGAGCCGCCTCGGCCTCCGGCGTGCGCAAGTCGCGGTCCTCATACTCGACTCCGGCGACAAAGGCCTGCATCGCGTAGTAGTCCTTCGCGGTGATGGGATCGAACTTGTGATCGTGGCAGCGCGCGCAGCCGACGCTCAGGCCCAGGAACGTTTGGCTGATGTTGTTCACCATTTCATCGAGCGAGTCCTGCCGGGCGAGTCGCTTCGAGGGCTCGTCTTTGCCGATCTGGCCTGGCAGGAGCACCGAGGCGGTCACCAGAAAGCCGGTGGCCGCATCCACGCCCAAGGCATCGCCCGCGATCTGCTCTTGGATGAACCGGTCGTAGGGCGTGTCCGCGTTGAACGCGCGGATGACGTAGTCCCGATACGGCCAGGCGTTGGGCCGCTCCGTGTTCACCTCAAAGCCATGGGTATCGGCATAGCGCACCACATCGAGCCAGTGCTGAGCCCAGCGCTCACCGTAACGCGGAGATGCGAGCAGCCGCTCCACGGCAGCGGCGTGGTCAGGCTTCTTCAAGAACGCCTCCGCTTCCTCAGGAGTGGGCGGCAGACCCGTGAGATCAAAGGTCACGCGCCGGAGCCATGAGACCGGATCCGCGGGGGGCGAACGATGAAGGCCATTCTCGGCGAGTTTCGCGTCGATGAAGGAGTCGATCGTGTGCCGAGCTGAGGGCGCATTGATGGGTTTGAAGCTCCAGTGGTCGCGCTTGTCCTTCAGCTTCACCACATCCACGCCATCGGGCCACACCGCGCCTGCGTTGATCCATGCGGTCAGCGTGGCAATCTCTGCGGCGGAGAGACCGTCACCCTCCGGCGGCATCCGCTCGTCCTCATCGCTCGAAGCGACCAGGTGAATCAGGGAACTCTCCTTCGCCTTCCCCGGAATGATGTTGGGTCCCTCATTGTCACCGCCCTGCAGGGCCGCCGCCTTCACGTCGAGACGCAGGCCAGCCTTTTGTTTCGTCTCGCCATGGCACTCGTAGCAGTGTGTTTCGAAGATCGGCCGCACATCGCGAACGAAGTCCACGGGAGCGGCGAGTGCGGAGGAGCTGAGAACGACGAGAAGCAGTCGCATGAGGTCGTCAACTGTAGGGATTTCCGGCTCCGCCCAGGGAGTCGTAGCCCAAATCGAGACGCACTCACGCCCCGAGAGATGGCTGCAGCCCTTCACGGTCCGCGCCGACATCGAGTTTCATGAGACCTTCGGCCGCCGCCTTTACGACGCTCTCGCATTCTGGCGAACACGCCCGTCCCCGTTCCGCCTCGCAACGCTCGCAAAGGAAGTGCTTCCGGTTGCAAGACTTGCAGGAACAGTTGCGATAGCGCGTCGATGGTTCGCCGCATTTCTCGCAATGACTGACCACCGCCCGGGTTTCGGTGAAATTCACTTCGACGCCAATCCGCTCGTCAAAGACGTAACAAAGCCCGTCGAAATCCCGGCCGCGAGTCGCCGGATCCTTGCCGTAGGTGACAATCCCGCCCTCCAGTTGGCTGACGTCCTCGAACCCTTCCTTCAAGAGAAAGGCGGACAGTTTCTCGCATCGGATCCCGCCGGTGCAATACGTGAGGACCTTGCGCCCGCGCAATTCGTCCGCGTGCTCGCGAAGCCAGGCCGGAAAATCCCGGAAATTCTCGATGTCCGGGCAGAGCGCCCCTTTGAAACGACCGAGGTCACTCTCGTAGCGGTTGCGACCGTCGATCACCACCACGTTCTCCTCGTGCATCGCCTCCAGCCATTGCGCGGGCGAAAGCCGTTTCCCGGTGGCCAGGTTCGGGTCCACATCCGCCTCACCCAAGCCCAAGGTCACGATCTCCGGACGCAATTTGACGATGAGCTTGGGGAAGACGTGGCCGGTGGCGGGATCGACCTTAAAGCTGATGCCGGCCGTCCGCGGATCCGTGCGCAGAAGTTCTTGATAGCGATCGGTCCCCTGCTTCGGCCCGGAAACCGTGCCATTGATCCCCTCGTCGCCGATGAGGATCCGGCCGCGCAGTCCCAGCGATAGGCAGAGCGCCCGGTGCTCTTCCACGAAAGCCTCCGGAGACTCGATGCGCCGGTAGAGATAATAGAGAAGAATTTGAAAGTCCTCCGTCATTGGGCCGTCGGAAAGCTATGCCGGGGAGGCGGGGTTACAACTTGATTCCGGAATTCGTCGGCTCCCTCCTCATGAAGTCACTTCGGATCTGCTTTTTCATCCTTGGAGCAATCGCCCTCGCAAGCTTGGGGGCATGCGCCAGTTCCTCTCCATGCGGCCTCTTCAAACGAGACAAAAAGGATTCGGTGAAAACCGTGAACTTCGAGCGGGACATCCGGCCCATTCTCGAAACACGCTGTCTTTCGTGTCACCAGACCGGCAAAGCGATGCGAGAGCTGAATCTGGAAACCTTGAAGAAAGCCAACACTACCTGGCGGGGTGGGCCGGTCATCGTCGCGAAATCCCCCTACCGCAGCATTCTCGTGCAAATGCTGGAGTTGGACACCGACGGGACCAATCCTTCCCCTCACGCGATCAATTACGCCGACCGCGAGAAGCTCAACCTGTGGATCAGCGAAGGGGCCGATTGGCCCGAGAGCTCCGCCCCCTTGAAAGCACCGTAAAGACACCCGATTCCATCACCATGACGAGCCGCCGCCGCTTTCTTCTCCAACCGGGCGTCGTCGCCCTCGCCGGAACGTTCCTCGGAACTGGGCGAGTCCGCGCCGCATCCGAACTCCCCTTCGCCACCCGTTTCAAGGGAGTGGACCGCTTCAACGCCCTCGTCGCCCAAGCCACGAAGGAGAAGTGGGTCGACCTGCCGATCGGCGAACGGATCGCCACCTTCGGCAAGGCGATGCGCTCGACGCCCTACGTCAGTTACACCCTGGAAATCGACGACCACATCGAAGCTCCATCGGTGAATTTCAACGGCCTGGACTGCTGGTCCTTTTTTGAGATCAGCCTGGGGTTGGCGCGGATGATCGCCCGCAAACAGGCCACTTACACGCCGGACGACCTCCTCCGTGAAATTCTCTTCACCCGCTACCGGGGCGGCGTCTGCACTGGGAATTACCTCGAGCGGATCCACTACCTGGAAGAATGGTTTTTCGACAACGAAGCGCGCGGAGTGGTCGAGAACATCACTCGCAAGCTCGGACACGCGCAGCCGATCCTAGGGCGCAAATGCCAGGAGATGACGATTCTTTGGAAGACCTACCGCTACCTCCGGAACAACCCGGAATTGCGTCCCAAGATGGGCAAGCTGGAAGAAACCATCAGCCAACTGCCAGTCTATTGTATCCCCAAGGACAAGGTCCACCTCATTGAGAAGGATCTCAAGAACGGAGACATCCTTGGCATCGCGACCAAAGGCCAGGGCGCCTACTGCTCTCATGTCGGCTTGGCCTACCGGACCGACGATGGCGTCCTCCGCCTGATGCACGCCTCCTCCCAGAAGGACTTCAAACGCGTTGTCGTCGACAAATCGATCTCGGACTACCTCAAGAAATTCAGCGGTCACCTCGGGGTGATCGTCGCCCGCGCGCGGGAGATCGATGCGACCGTGACCGACTACGACACCTACCGCGCCAATCTGGAGAAGCTCACCGGCGGGCGAGGCGTGATCAAGGGGAAGGCGTTCTGAGAAACCGGGGCTATTCCCCGGCAGGGCGATGGGCCGCCAGGCTGACGTGCCCGAGTTCGTCTGCCTTGATCCGCAGGTATTCCTGATTGTGCTCGTTCGGTTCCGTCAGAGAAGGAACCACCTCAACGACCTCGATCCCGAGCTTGCGCAAGGCGTCGATCTTCTGCGGATTGTTGGTGTTCAAGGCGATGCGCTGGATTCCCATGCTCGCCAGGATCGGTGCCGCCACCCGGAAGTCCCGGAGATCGGAGGGAAACCCGAGAATGTGATTCGCCTCGATCGTGTTGGCTCCTTTCGCCTGCTCCGCATAAGCCCGGATCTTGTTCCCGAGCCCAATCCCCCGCCCTTCCTGACGCAGATAAACGACCACGCCACGGCCTAATTCGGCGATCCGGCGCAGGGCCAGGTCGAGTTGGCCCTGGCAATCGCACTTCAATGAACCGAGGACCTCCCCGGTGAAACACTCCGAGTGCAGACGGACAAAGACGGTTTCGTCCGCCTGGAACTCGCTGCCCATCGCAATGACGACCGACTCGTCCGGAGATCCTTGGTGCCGGAAAACCCGGACATCAAAGCTGCCATAAAGGGTCGGCAGCTCGCAGCGGGCATATTCCTCAACGTTCATGTGGTTTCGGTTGGACGACACGGGGGAAGAATCCTATACCATGGAGGCGGGGTGTTGGCTAACCCGAACCCCGCGAAGCGACTGGGTGGTCAATGATTGAGTTCAGCTCAGAGTCCTGGAGGACCGTTTTGCGATGGTTGGCGGCATTGTCCTTGATGGCCTTGGCCGTGTGGCTTTCGAACGGCATTGGCATTGTCTTTTTTCTTCCGTTTGTCGTCGTCGCCACTCTCCTCGTCATCCCGGAACTGACGCGGCCGTTCACTTGGATGATCGATGTGCTCATGGGCACCACTCCGCCGTCCGGTGGACGCCCGCCGATCGATCTCCGGCTCGCCCGGTCTTACGTTGAACAAGAGCGTTTGGATGATGCCTTGGCCGAATATGCCCGAGTCATGAAGTGGCACCCCAAGATCGCGGAGCCTTACGAGCAAACCATGATCCTCCTGGCACGGACGGGGGCGACTCGCGCCCGCATCGAAAGGGTTCACCGCCAGGGTCTGCGCCGTCTTCGCTCCCCGGACGCACGAACCGATCTCGCGACGGCCCTCCGCAAGGCGCTCGACCTTTGCCTGGAGGCCGCGCCCCGCCTTAGCGGTGATAAGGCTCGCCCCGCTTGATGGTGTAGGCACGGTACAAGGCCTCGAGAAGAACGATCAGGGCGAGTTCGTGTTGCAAGGTCAACGAGCTGAGTCGCCACAGCCCTACGCACTGGGAACGAAGGTCGGCGGTATGTCCATCCGCACCGCCGATCAGAAGGCTGACGGTCTTGATGGATCCGTCGAGCTCCCAGCAGTCAATGGTCTCGACCAGCGCCGCCGTGCTGAGGTCGCGTCCCCGTTCATCCAGCGCGATCCGGTGCGTGCCCTCGCTGGCCGTGAGCAGCTGCAGACTGTTCTTCTCCGCCCCGCGCTCCTTCCCATGAGTCACGGATACTGCGGTGTAACGCTGCAACCGTCCCAAATACTCCTCAACTCCGGAACGAGCAAAGGCGAGCGCGGGCTTGCCGATCGTGCAGATATTCCAGTTCAAGAGCTCAATGAATCCGCTCCAGGAGGAAGTGGAGCAGCTCATCAATTTTCACGCGGGTTTGCTCCATCGTGTCGCGGTCGCGCAAGGTCACGGTGTCCTTCAATTCAGGGCCGTTCTCGCCGATCGTATCGAAATCGATCGTCACGCCGAACGGCGTACCGATCTCGTCCTGCCGACGGTAGCGGCGGCCGATCGCAGCCGTTTCGTCGTAGAAGACCGTCATGAAAGGTTGGAGCATCTTCTGCACCTCGCGAGCTTTGGCGACCAACTCGGGCTTGTTCTTGAGCAGCGGGAAAATCCCGCACTTCACCGGAGCCATCCGCGGGTGGAAGTGGAGGACGGTGCGGATCTCTTCCTTCCCTTTGTCATCCGTGACGGTTTCCTCGTCATAAGCCTCGCAAATCAGGGCGAGGATGGTGCGGTCACAACCGGCGCTCGGCTCCACGACGTGCGGAAGGAGCTTTTCCTTGGTGTCCTCATCGAAGTATTCCAACGGCTTGCCCGCTCCCTTTTGGTGAACGCCCAGATCGTAATCCGTCCGGTAAGCGATCCCTTCCAGCTCCTGGATTCCGAAGGGAAACTCGTACTCGATGTCGTAGGTCTTCTTCGAGTAAAAGGCGCGTTCACCATCCGGGACGTCGAGGATGTGCAACTTGGAACGGGGAATCCCGATCTGCTCGTAGAAGCAAAGGCGCGACTCCAGCCATTCGTCGGTCAGGCGCAAGCCGTCTTCCGGCCGGCAGAAGTACTCGATCTCCATCTGCTCAAACTCGCGGCTGCGGAAGGTGAAGTTGCGCGGGTTGATCTCGTTGCGGAACGATTTCCCGATCTGGGCGATGCCGAACGGCAGCTTCACCCGCGAGGAATCGAGCACGTTTTTGTACTGCACGAAGATCGATTGCGCGGTTTCCGGGCGCAGATAGGCGATCTGGTCGCCTGTCGCCCCAAAGTTCGTCTGCAGCATCAGGTTAAACTCGCGCGGCTCGGTGAGTTCACACTTCGGGGATCCTCCCGGGCAAACGCTCGGCTTTTCCTTGCACTGAGAGGTGGCAATGTTGTCGGCCCGGAAGCGACTTTTGCAGGTCTTGCAATCGATCATCGGGTCGGAGAACCCGCCGACGTGGCCCGATGCGACGAGCACCTGCTCCATGGTGAGAATGGAGCCGTCCAATCCGAGGATGTCATCCCGTTCCTGGACCGTCTTGCGCCACCAGTAATCCTTGAGGTTGCGCTTCAGTTCGACGCCGAGCGGGCCGTAGTCCCAACATCCATTGAGCCCCCCGTAGAGTTCACCGGCTTGGAAGATGAAGCCCTTGCGCTTGCAAAGGCTGACAATCTTCTCCATCGATTTTTCGGATTTGACGTTTTGGGCCATGGTGTGGACGCTTGGTAGGGGGAGAGCGAAGGGTCGGCACAAAAAGGCCGGGGCCACCGGGCTGCAACCCGAAAATCTCCGGGTATTCCGGGATTTGGCAAACGTCCAAAGCTTTGCTACCCTGCTTGAGGCTGGGGCAGTGGCATCATGGAAACGGAATACAGCTGGCAATCAGCCAAATCGAGCGGTTACAGCCGCGTCTCCGGGGGTACCAACTACGGGTGGTGGGTCTCGCTCGCGATGCTCCTCTCCATTCTCGTCCACCTCGGGCTCTACATGATGTTCGAGAACATCCAGGTGAAGCAGATCGTGCCTGGCTTCCAGCAGGTCATCCAGCTCCCGGTAGAGCGGGCGGAAACCGTCGTTGATGAACAGACCATGAAGCGCTTGGCCGAAGAAGCCCGTCCGGCTCCGCAGCCGCTGGAACCGATCAAAGAGGAGGCCAAGATCGAAGAACCGGCGGCCGAAATGCCCGACATCACCGAAACAATCAAGCTGACGCCCGCCACCGACGTCGTCACCAACCTCTTCACCACCTCGGAAGCTCCGGCCCTTCCGGGGGGCCTAAGCATGCCCGACCTCTCCAAGTCGATGGATTTTGAACTGCCCAAGGGCACCTCCGCCGCAGAGGTCAAGGCACAGCTTGCCAAGGCCTCTCAAACCGCATCGGCCAACCAGCCGACCATCTACGTCGACGAGACTCTGCAGGTCGGCGTGGACACGGATGAACTGGTCAAGCAGATGACCAAAAAAGTCGGCGGCAATCTCGGCGCGGAGATCAGTGAGAGGTTCTCCTCCATTGAGGATCTTCTCGGATCGGGGGTCAAAAAGCCGACCACCGAGGTCCTTATCCCCACCGACCTTCTCTTCGCATTCGGGGCCTACGAGGTGAAAGAGGAGGCCAAGCTCAGCCTCATGAAACTGGGCATGATCGTGCTCGCCAACAAGGACGCCACCTTCGTTTTTAAAGGGTTCACGGACTCCATCCCCTTCCGCAACGCCAGCAACAAACCCGGGCCGAAAACAAACGAGGAATTGAGCCTGGCCCGCGCCGAGGCGGTCCGCACATGGCTGGTTTCCCAACTCGGCCTGGACGGTTACGATTTGCAGGTGGCGGGCTACGGCGCCTCCAATCTCCTCGTCCCCCCAACGGGCAAAATCGAGATCGACAAGGTCCAGGAATCCCTCAACCGTCGCGTTGAAGTGGAAATCATCCTGCGGTCCAAAGGCGGCCCCGTTCGGGCCAAGCCAATCAGCCGCTGAAGCCCCCTGAGCGGGGCCGACGGATATTCAGATAATCTGACGCTAGCCGGAGGAAATCCTTCGTCTGTATGGGCATGACAGATTGCATAATTCCACACGCACTTAACGGGATGATTCTCCCTGAAGAAACGAGAAATTCCAAAAAGGCGTGTGATCTCTCGACACGCCGTGATAGCCTTGCAGGTGAGGACCACCGCGCGCTGTCTCCCCAAAATTTTCGCAGCCACATGAATAGCGCAGAAGCCAAGTCGTCTCAAGAGACGGTTGAACTCTCCGATGGGGAGTTAGTGATCCGGAGCCAGTCCGGCGATATGGGAGCGTTCGACCAATTGGTCACCCGTTACCGGGGGAAGGTCTACGCCATGATTGTCAACATGATTCACAACGAAGCAGATGCTTGGGACCTTGCCCAAGACACTTTCGTGAAGGCATGGAAAGCGCTCCCCCGCTTCGAAGCCCGGTCCAACTTTTACACCTGGCTTTACCGGATCGCCCACAACGTCACCTACGACTGGCTGCGCAAGCGCCGCGTCCGGGGCGACGGCACCGAGTTCGATGACTCCATCCGGATTGAGGCGATCGAATCCGCAGCCCCAACGGCTCCGAGACCGATCCCCCGTCCCGACGAGAGTGCCGAGAAGTCCGAGTTGCGCCTCCGCATCGAGATCGCTATCGGCAAACTCTCCCCAGATCACCGCGACGTGATCCTCCTCAAGGAAATCGATGGCCTGAAGTATCAGGAAATCGCAGACCGTGTCGGCTGCTCCATCGGCACGGTGATGTCCCGCCTTTTCTACGCACGCAAGAAACTCCAAACACTCCTGAAAGACGCACACCCGACAGCAACATGATTGAACAACTAACTGATGACGAAATTAGACTAACCAAATGGTTTGATGGTGAACTGAGAAATGATGAGATCTCCGATCTTCTCGCGAAGTATCCCGATCTCCACAAACAACGCGCCGAAATGAATGAGCTCGGCGGTTTGGTCCGCCTCTCCGGAAGCTTGGACTGCGAACCCTGCGAGCCTCCTTTCCCCGAACTCTTCAACCGACAAGTGCTGCGCCGGATTCAAGAAACGCCAGCCACCCAACTCAGCGCCTGGCTCGAAATGGCCCGCGACTGGTTCTCTGGCTCTCAATGGGCAGTCCCCGCAACCGCAATGGTCGCGCTGACCGCGATTCTTGTCAGCGGAACCCGCTTCGGATCCGACGGAGTCGGCCATTCCGAAGTCCTTCATACCTTTGCTCCCCACCCCGAGCATAGTGCCTCGTCTGAATTCATTCCCTTGGCTGGATCGACTGTGATCCGACTGGAAGGTTTGGAGGCCATCGAGGCTACCGATTCGATCACCGGCTACTTCCGCACCGACCGGAGTGATGGCCATTCGCTTGCTTCCGTAGTGGTCTATCCGCAAGCGGGCCGTCCCGTCGCTGTGAACGAGAATTCGCCGAAGGTTCAGACTGGAATCCAGTTGGCTTCTTCCACCGCGCGATGAAGGCGACCATCCTGCGGGCGCTGTCCGCAATCTGGCTGGGGCTGGTTCTTGGACCCGCCGCCATCCTGGCTCCTCTCCAGGCTCAGGCTGAGAAAGAGCCCGTGTTGGCACTGCAGGACTGCCTCATTTGGGGCGCTCTCATCCGAGGATCTCATTCTCCGATCGAGGGGGAAACTCCATTGGAAGTCGGTTTAGGCGAGCGCCTCCAAACCGCCTTTGGATACGAGCACTTCCTCCTGATGGGCGAACACACCCAGCCTGTCCTGGCGGAATTCGCGTCTTATGTGGTTCCCTCTGAGGAACTCTACATGAAGATCGATTGCGAAGGACCGGTCGAAGATGGTCTCGGCCTCCAGCTCCAGCTCTGGCGTGAGGAAAGTGTCATCGTCAAAACAGATGTCATTCTTCGCGATCACAGCCCCGTCCTGATCGCAGGACCCAAGTGGGGCGAGGACCAGCTCTTCTTCGTCGTCGAACTGAAGCTCAAGGACCAAGCGCCCGTCGCCGCAGTTCCGGCCCAACCGTAACGCCGGAGCGTCGGAAATCTCCGGCCACGACTCAAAAACCGCCGCTTCCATGATCTCAGTCTGCCAAAGCTGGAGTTTCGAACGCCTCCGGAACCGCAATGCGGCTCAGCACATCTGCCAACCGGTGCACCGCTCTGGAGTCCGGCAACATGACGGAGAATCGGACTCTGCCGTCGGCTCCCGTCTCCAAACATTGGCCCAAACTAGCGCGAACTTTGGTCGCGATCGCATCGCGCGCAGCGCCATCGACTGGTGACTCCGGGAGGATTTCGGACAGAAAGGCCAGCGCGGCACCGAGAAGCTCTCCCCCGGCAGCCTCGACCCGCTCTTTCCGCAGCGCGAGCGTCTTGGTCTCTTCCTCGACAGCCCGCCGTGCGCCCTCATCCTCCACAGCCTCTGGCGGCTTGCCAAGCAACACCTCAAGCCGCCGCTTGAGATCTTCCAGGCCCGAAACGAGGTCCACGGCATCAAGGTTGGAGTCGAAATCGAGCGCGGCCCGGGCCAACTCATGTTTGGCGGAGAGCATATTGAGGAGGTTTTCCTCGACCGTACCCTCGGTGACCAGCAGAAAGACTTGAACTGGACGCTCCTGACCCATCCGGTGGGCTCGGGCGATCCGTTGCTCCAAAATGGCAGGGTTCCAAGGCAAATCCACATTGATCACCGTGTTCGCGGCTTGGAGGTTGAGGCCGGTCGACCCTGCATTGGTGGTCAGAAAGACCCGACACCCTGGATCCTCCTGAAACTTCGTGACGAGCCGTTGACGATCCTTCTGGGGAACGGAGCCCTCCAAACGGACATGCCGGAGATCCTGCTCCGCCAGCAGTGGTTCGATGAGGTCCAGCATGGTGGTCCATTCCGAAAACATCACGATCTTCCGATCCTCCTCCGTCGCCAGATTCGCCAAGAGCTCTCGGAGTCGATCCAGTTTGCTGGAGAAGCCCGGCGGCTCCCGGTGAATCAGGAAGGTGCTGTCGGCCGCGAGGCGGGCCATCAACAGGGCCCGGCGCAGTCGGAACAAATCCATCTCGTTGAGGTGCTTCTTCCGGGTGATCGAACTCACCACCCGCATTTGCTCCATAGAAATCTCCGCTTGTTCTGCGGTGGGCGGGATCCGGACGATCTCGGTGGTCCGAGGAGGCAGATCGCCGAGAACCGACGCCCGGGTGCGCCGCAAGAGAACGGGACGAAGCCGCTCCCGCAATTCCCCCAAGTTTTGGTAGCCGAGGACCTTCCCTTTCTCATCGACCACACGATGCCGGTTAAAGAAGCGAAACGCTGGCCCCAACCGCCGATCATCGATGAACTCCATCACCGAGAACAATTCGTCGAGCCGGTTCTCCAGCGGCGTGCCGGAGAGAACCAGGGCATAAGGGGTCCGCAGAGACTTGATCGCCCGGCTCGTCTTTGCCTCCCAATTCTTGATCCGCTGCCCCTCGTCCAAGATGATCAAATCCCAGGCCACCGGCTCGATGACCGCCTGATCGCGGGTGACCTGCTCATAGTTGCAAATCGTGAAGAATGCCCCGCTTCGATACTGCTCCGCTCGACAGGCAGTCGACCCCAGAATCACTTGCCAGGTCCGGTCCGAAAATCGGGCAATCTCCGCCGCCCATTGGGACTTGAGGGACGCCGGACAAACCACGAGCACCCGGGAAATATCCGCCTCGCGTGCCAACAGTTCCGACACTCCGATTCCCTGGATCGTCTTGCCCAAACCCATGTCGTCCGCCAGGATCGCCCGTCCCGCCCCAACCGCGAAGGCGATGCCATCTAATTGATATGGAAGCAGCGGCACCCGAAGGAGCGTCCTGCGCATCGGGTGGTTCGCCGGGTCCTCCCGAAGCTCCATCATGCGGCGAACGACCCCCTGGCGATCGAGGATCCGGCTCACGTATTCCTCCGCATCCGGATAAATGATGACGTCTTCGCCCGCCCGCGCCAACATCCGGACCAGGTCCAAGGCCCGTTCAAACTGCTCCGGCGTGTTCCACTCTTTTCCGAGAGAATCGCGGACGATTTCCGCGACTTGCGGCGACTGACTTCGGTCGGGTCCTTCCAACCGCAACGTCAACTTCAGTCCGTAAGTCAGAGACAAGGTGAACCGGTCTGGCTCCCAGGGACGCTCCCGCAGCGCTGCCGAAAACTTCCGCTTCGCTTTGGCCGCAACGTTTAGGGTGTGCTTGCACAAGCCGAGGGTGTTTTTCCGGAAGTCCGGGCAGGAACAATAGGATTGACCCCGCTCCCAACCCCGCAACGCGACCCGGTAGGACTTGCCCGACGTCCGGCTTGTCACGGTGTAATCCGTCCACGGAGTCGATGGATCCATCGCCTGCACCCGCATCCGCTCGGACGTCGCCCGCTCCTCTCTCTCCGCGATCGCCACCTTCACGAGATCTTCTTCGCTCAAGGACTCCACCGGCACCCGCTCCTGGGGCGGAAGGGCCAGACCGAGGAGGATCTTCTCTTCAAGAACAAAAGACAGCGCTCCCCCCTTGTGTAAGCACGGATCCAGACCGCAATGGTTACAAACCAACTCCAGAGATCCCTTCCTCCCCTTGGAAAGACGGATCTGGACCTGGGTCGAGCTGGCCGCATCCTCGAAGACAACCGCGTCAGACGTCAGCGACACATCCCCTTCGAACTGCAGTTCCAATTTTCCACCTTCCACAAGAAACCTTCTGCCCTCGGGCCCCAGCAGTGCTTCGGCCCGGCGCAAGTTGAGGTGGGATAAGTGGTCCGAAAGCGATCTTCCGCTTGTCGGCACCGCAGGAGCCGTGAGTTCATCCCGCATCGCTTTGGCCTCCCTGAGAAGATAAGATGGTGATCATATGCACATACAAATGCATAGGTTCTTTTGAACAATCAAGCGAAAATGTTCATTTGAGCTATTTCGCTCAATATATAGCAATGCGGTCCAGCCGCCTCAATTCACGGATTGGTCAGATTCGGCGCCCAAACCGCCGTGCCTAACTCCGGGATCTTCCCGTTCGCAGGGAACGTTCCTTTCACTGCGTCCCGCAACTGGAGTGACAACGCGGCGACGGTCTCAGCTTGCGCCGGTGAATCGGCGAGATTGGTCAGTTCCCGGGGATCGGCATCGTGGTCGTATAGTTCCCGGCCTTCTTTCCCTTCACCCCACTCAGTGTAACGCCAGCGGACCGTGCGCAGACTGTAGCCGAAAATCCGCTTCCCGTCATCGCCCACGGCCGGAGCCGCGCCCATCCGGTTGAATCCCCCACCCCGCACCACCTCGCTGAGCGCCCAACCGCGGCCCGCTGCCGCCGGATCCTTGAGCAATGGCACCAGGCTCTGGCCCTGGAGATTGGCCGGAGTCTTGACCCCAGCGAGCTCCGCCAGCGTCGGATAGAGATCAACCAACCCGACCGGAGCCGCCGCCACTCCGCCGGCCTTGGAGACCCCCGGAGCGGCAATAATCAGAGGAACCCGAGCGCTCTCCTCGAACAGACTCTGTTTCTGCCACAGTCCATGTTCGCCGAGATGATAGCCATGGTCGCTCGTCATCACTACGATGGTCTTCTCCTCCAGGCCCAGACTCTTCAAAGAGTCAAGCACCCGGCCCACCTGTGCATCCATGAAGCTGATACTTGCGAAGTACGCCTGAACCGCCTGCCGACGCAGATCGTCCGTCAACTTGTCCTGTTCCTTCTTGTAGCTGCCAAGCGCCTGCTTGGGCAGATCCTTCTGATCTTCCGCGACGCCCTGAACCAGAGGCATGTCCGCCACCGGATAAAGGTCGAAATAGCTCTTCGGTGAAACATAGGGAGTATGGGGACGGAAGAAGCCAAGACCCAGGAAGAACGGGCGATCCGGCTTGTCGGCACAACGCTTGAGGAGCCACTCCGCATTCTCCGCCTGCATTCCGTCGGTATGATATTGGTCGGTCTTCGGAGAGGCATACCAGCTCAACGTTCCGCCAAACTGGCCCGGCGTAAGGGTAAAGATATTCGACTCTTCCTCCAAACGATCGCTGCCCGCCGGATTCAATTCGAGTTCCCATGAACCGGGATCGTCATGGCCATTGGTGCCAATGGACGCAGGCACACCGTAATGATAGAGCTTTCCGATCCGCGCCGCGAAATAGCCTTCCTGGCGAAACGCCTGCGGCAGACTGACATGCTTGGGGATCGTCTGCCGGAAAACCTGTGAGTTCGTGAGAATGCCAGTGCTGTTGGGATAAAGCCCCGTGAGGACCGAATTGCGGCTGGGCCCGCAGAGAGGGAACTGACAATAGGCCCGGTCGAACCGAACCCCGCGCGCGGCCAGCCGGTCGATGTTCGGGGTTTTCACCAAGGGATGCCCGTAGCAGCCGAGGCTGTTGTTCAGATCATCGGAGATCAGGAAAAGAACATTGGGTCGTTCGGCGGCTTGGACGCTGAAGAAAGCGACTGCGGCAGTGGCAAGGATGATGCGGTGGAGCATGGATTTGGCGCATCCTGAAGACACCACTCCGTTTCGTCAATCGGGAAGGTAAATTCGCTGCCGCGATGGCAAGATCCTCTTCCGGCTGCGATTCACCCACGCACTTTCAACCGGTCCGCAAGCAATCGGGTCACCAACGCCGTCCATCCAGTTTGATGGGAAGCACCCAATCCCTCTCCCGTGTCCCCATGAAAATACTCGTGGAACAGGAGCAATGACGGGTCGCGCCCGCCCTCGCCGTCTCGACCATGGCAAGGACGGTTCCCATTCTGATCTGGAAGAAATAGCGCGCAGAGTCGGTTGCCAATCTCCCGGGCCGCCGCCTTCAACGATATCCTGTTTCCGGAGCCCGTGGGGAATTCCACTTGGAAGCTCTCTCCATAAAAGTGGTAGTAACGCTCCAACGCCTCCACAATCAGATAATTGATCGGGAACCAAACCGGCCCCCGCCAGTTCGAGTTTCCCCCGAAGAGCCAGGAATCACTCTCCCCGGGGACATAGCCGACCCGGAACTCTTGCCCCTCCACGTGCAACAGATACGGAGCCTTCTCGTGATAGCGCGAAAGCGACCGGATACCGTAGGGAGAGAGAAACTCCTTTTCATCGAACAGATAGCCGAGCAAGCGCTCCAATCGCTTCCGGGATGGAATCGCCAGGATGCGCAACGCGCTGCCGGTCTGACAGCAGGTTGCCGTTCCGCATAGGCTAATTCGCTCAACCAAATCCGGACGAAACCGGACGAACCAATCAAGCCGTTTTGAGAACCCTTTTAGGTGCCGGATCTCTTCATCGACCATCACTTCCACCGCAATGAGGGGCAGGAGGCCAACCATCGAACGCGTCCGCAGCCTCTGCTCCCCGGCCCCGTTCTTGTACATATCGTAATAGAACCCATCCTCATCGTCCCAGAGTCCTGAACCGCCCAGGTGATTGATCGCATCGGCGATCTGGATGAAGTGCTCGAAGAATTTCGACGCCATATCCTCATAAGCCGCGTTCTCCTTGGCCAATTCCAGCGCGATGGAGAACATCGTGCCCGCATAGAAGGCCATCCAGGCCGTGCCATCCGCCTGGATCAACGTTCCGCCACCCGGCAAAGGGCGGGACCGGTCAAAAACGCCAATATTATCCAGGCCAAGGAATCCGCCCGCAAACAGATTGCGTCCGTCCGGATCCTTGCGATTGACCCACCAGGTAAAGTTCAAAAGAAGCTTCTGGAAAACGCTTTCCAGGAAAACGCGATCCCGCCCTCCCTGTTTTCCGGCAATCTTGTAAATGCGCCAGGCGGCCCAGGCATGGACGGGAGGATTGACATCACCGAAATTCCACTCGTAAGCCGGCAGCTGCCCATTGGGGTGCATGTACCACTCGCGCAGCAGCAGGATCATTTGCGCTTTGGCAAATTCTGGATCGATCTCCGCAAACGGAACCATGTGAAACGCTAGATCCCATGCCGCGAACCAAGGATACTCCCACTTGTCCGGCATGGAGATCACATCCCGGCTATAAACATGGGTCCATTCCCGATTCGGCCCTTGCTGATGGCCTTCGGGGGGCGCCGGCATTCCCGTGTCGCCAGTAAGCCAGTCGCCCACAATGTAATGATAAAACTGCTTCGACCAAAGCAGCCCTGCACGCGCCTGACGGAAGACAGCACGCTCCTCTGCCGTCACCGATTCCGGCTCGATCGAGCGGTGATAGTCGTCTGACTCCGCCTTGCGCTGGTCCATGATCGCATCGAACGCCGCCCCAAAGGCCGGCTCCAACCCACTCGCATCCGCACGCAAACGATAGCGCTGGATCACCTCTTCACCGGGCGCGAGCAGATGCCGACTGAGCACGCCCACCTTGGTTCCCCGCTGCGCCGGATTGACCGCTCCGGTTTCGCCTTTGGCCAGATAGCGATGAAACGCATCTTTGGTGTAAGCGGTATAGGCGGGGACACCATAGAGCAAAAGCGAGTTGGTCTCGTTTTCCGTGAAGAGCCAGTCGTCTGCGGTGGCTCGCTCGGCCTCGAAGCGGAACGACTCCAATGTGTCGTGATACTGCGTAACCACGCCATCACCTTCCAGGCGGATCACGGGCTTGAGCGTGCAGCCCTCATGGCGACAGCCCCAGATCCAGGTGTTGCGAAACCAGATCGACGGCAGCAAATCCAGCGGAGCTTCCTCCGGTCCCCGGTTGATGGCGCGGACCCGAATGAGCAGATCATTCGGTCCCGCCTTGGCATACTCGATGAATACATCAAAATAACGGCTCTCCGTGAACACTCCGGTATCGGCCAATTCGTATTCCCGGCGGGATCGATCTCGCCGCCGGTTTTCCTCGATAAGTTCCGCATAGGGAAACCGGCGCTGTGGATAGCGATACATGGCCGTGGCCCAGGAATGAGTCGGGGTGGAATCGATGTAGTGGTATTCCTCCTTCACGTCCTCGCCGTGATTTCCCTCGTGGTTTGCCAAGCCGAAAAGACGTTCTTTCAGGATCGGATCCTGCCGGTTCCACATCGCCAGCCCAAAGCAGAGTCGGCACTGGCGGTCGGTGAACCCAAGCAGCCCGTCCTCCCCCCAGCGATAGGCGCGGCTCCTGGCCTGCTCATGGGGGAAATGCCGCCAAGCATCCCCGTCCGCAGAGTAATCCTCCCGCACTGTCCCCCACTGCCGCTCGGGAAGGTATGGGCCCCAACGCTTCCAATTCGCTGTCCGGTGCGCGTCTTCCGTCAGTCTGGCCTGCTCAGCGGTGTCCATGGCCCCCCAATCTGCCCCTTAGGGCTTCGGGCGCGAGACCCGATTTCTAGAAAAAGGTGAACGCAATGCCGGGCCGCGCAGGTGAATCACCTCGATCATGCGATTCATCCTTCTCGCCATTTTGCTCGCCGGCTCCACTGCCTTCGCGGAGCCGTTCCTCGAAACCCAAGACCTCTTCACCGCCGGAGAAGACCCAGCCTACAACATTTACCACATCCCCGGAGTCGTGGTGACCGCGAAGGGGACCGTCCTCGCTTGGTGCGAGGCGCGCAAACGTCCCGCAGGAGTCAGCGATTGAGACGACATCCGCATCCTGTTGCGGCGCAGCACGGACGACGGCAAGACCTGGAGCCCTCCGCAAAGCATCGCCAATGTCGATGGCCCGAAGCAAAAACATCCGCTCGCACTCACGATGAAAAGTGTCGATCCCAACGATGTGACCTACAACAACCCCGTCCTCATCGCGGATCGGGACGGAACGGTCCACATGGTCTTCTGTCTGGAATATATGCGCGTCTTCTATCAGCGCAGCGAGGACGACGGCGTTTCCTGGAGCAAACCCTCGGAAATCACCGGAACGTTTGACGCTTTCAAAGGCACCTATGATTGGAAGATCCTCGCCACCGGGCCCAATCACAGCATCCAGCTGAAGAACGGGAGCCTCGTGGTTCCCGTCTGGTTGTCCACCGGCACCGGCGGGAACGCGCATCGTCCCAGCGTGACCGCCACGATCGTTAGCGACGATCAAGGCAAGACCTGGAAAGCCGGCGACATCGCCGTCCCCTGCACCGAGGACTGGATCAATCCCAACGAAACCGTGGCCGTCGAACTCTCCGATGGACGCGTCATGCTCAATGTCCGGAGCGAATCGAAGGCCCATCGCCGCCTCGTCACGATCAGCCCGGATGGTGCCACAAACTGGAGCACACCGAAGTTCGATGACGCCTTGCGCGAGCCCATCTGCATGGGAGCCATCGTGCGATACGATTTCGGCGATGAGCACCTCCTTCTCTTCTCCAATCCGGATAACCTCGCCCGTGCCGACGGCAAAGAAGCCCCCGGCACAAGCCGCGATCGAAAGAACCTCAGCGTGAAGCTAAGCTGGGACGATGGCCAGACGTGGCCAGTTAACAAGCCGATCGAACCCGGTCCCAGCATGTATTCCGATCTCGCCGTGACCCAAGCCGGGACGATCCTTTGCTTCTTCGGGCGCGGCTCCAAACCGGGCTTTGCCGGAACCGGGCTGACCCTAGCGCGGTTCAATCTAGAGTGGCTGCAGGCCCCGTAAGCCGTTTCGCTTTGCGGGAGAGATGGGGCGCCCCTAAAGCAGACGGCTAACTCGAAGAAGAGGAGCTCATTCCAAAGCACGGGGGCTCACCGAACAGAGCCTCGCGGTTTAGGGGCTTTCAACAAGCAGCGCCTTGACCGCTCGCCTAGCACGTGCTGAAGTCCTGGATGAAGCCTTATCCCAGCGGATCCGCGATTGATTCCCTCTGTCAATGCGCCATCCTCACCGGCGCATTGCTGATCTCTCCCATCCTGGCTCTGGGCCAGGAATCTGCAGAGCAGGAAATTCGGACCATCGCCAAGGAGGCGTACATTTACGGCTTTCCGATGGTCGATAGCTATCGCATCCAGCACGCCTATTTCGTGAACACAAAGAGCCCGGAATACAAGGGACCGTGGAACAGTTTGATCAACATCCCGCGGGTATACACCCCCGCAGACAAGGCGGTACAGACCCCAAACTCTGACACTCCGTATTCCATGATCGGATTGGACCTCACTGCGGAACCCATGGTGCTGACTGTGCCCCCCATCGAGAAGGACCGCTATTTCAGCATCCAGTTGATCGATTCCTACACCTTCAACTTCGCTTACATCGGGAGCCGTACCACCGGCAACGGCGGCGGAAAGTTCCTAGTTGCCGGTCCAGGCTGGAAAGGCCGCGCACCCTGGGGAATGAAGGTCATCCGATCCGAGACCAGTGTCGTGCTCGGCATCTACCGGACTCAACTTTTCAACCCGGATGATTTGGTCAATGTCAAGAAGATTCAAGAGGGTTACCAGGCTCAACCTCTCTCTGCGTATCTTGGTCAGCCGGCTCCGGCAGCCCCTGCGAGGACCTACGTCAAACCGCTCACAACGGCAGAACAGAAAACCTCTTTGGAGTTTTACCAAATTCTCAATTCGGTCCTTGTTAACTGCCCCACGGCGCGCTCAGAGCGAAAGCTGATGGAGCGCTTCGCGAAGATTGGGGTCGCTGCGGGCCAAACCTTCGATCCCGGGACCCTTTCGCCCTCGACCCGGAAAGCGATGGAGCAGGGGATGGCCGACGCCTGGGCCGATTTGGCGGCGGTGCAGAAGCAAGTCGATGACGGGATTCTCTCATCCGGGGACCTGTTCGGCACACGGTGGCACCTCAAGAACAACTACCTACACCGCATGGCAGGTGCCGTGTTTGGCATCTACGGAAACTCCGAGGGCGAAGCGATGTATCCGGCTTACACCGTCGATTCCAATGGTCAGAAGCTCGACGGCTCGAAGAGTTATACCCTGCGTTTCGCCCCAGGCGCGCTCCCTCCCGTCAAAGCGTTCTGGTCTCTGACCATGTATGAGATGCCGTCAAGTCTCCTCGTTGCCAACCCAATCAATCGCTATCTGCTCAATTCGCCGATGATGCCCCAGTTCAAGCTGGATGACGACGGTGGACTGACGCTGTACATCCAGAACCAATCTCCCGGCCCGGATAAGGAAGCGAATTGGCTTCCCGCACCTAAGGGTCCGTTCATGATGGTGATGCGGCTCTACTGGCCGAAGGGCAAAGCGATCAGGGGTAGTTGGAAGAATCCGCCATTGCAGGTCAACTGACCTCGAAGGCATTTGCTTGTTAACGCCTGCTCGCCCGCGAGCCACCGGTCATCGTGAAATGCCGACGGTTCAGGGCGAGGATCGCGAGCTCCTCATTCAATCGCCCGTGGTGGATGGCTCCTTGCGCCTGAGCAGGAACAAAGGATCCGCAGATGGACGCGGATCGTTCGGGGTTTCTCACGAAGACTTTAGTCACGCTCAAGGTGAGTTTCCCGGCCTCCGTAAATCCCTCATCGTTCGGGTTGATCCGCGTCAATCCGCAAACCTCATCCCCGGTTTTGGGTTACGAGCTGTTCAGCCACACTCCGCGAAGGGCTTTTTGATGGAACTGAAACGGGGATTTCGAGTTTGGCTTTCGCGGAAACCCTCCCCTGCGTCCGCACCCCACTGAGGTGCAGGGCCGCTTCCCAGACGCGAACAGCATGGGATGGATACTTGCCCTTCCTGAGTGAACCGGATGGCGGGCAATTGTGCCTGTTTACGGGCAGGCTTAGCAGCTAGGATGTCAGAACCAAAGTTACCCGGGGCCACCCCCTACTTGGCTAGAATCGCCCCGCAAACGGCGTTGTCCCCGACTTTCAAAACGTGACGCCCAGTCCCAAATAGGGACCACTCATCGACGCATCCATCGAAAAGCCGCCGGACTCGTAGTCGATGCTGAGGTGGCGGTAGCCAAGCTCGAGCGTGGTGTTTTCCTTCATTTGATACCCGAGGGCGGCGAAGGCATTCCAGGTCAGCTCAGACCCGATGCCGAACCCGCCGATATCGCCGCGCAAGGCCGCATACCACTGGTCGCACAGGATCGCCCGGGCGCGAAACCCGATGAACGGATCCACCCAGTTGGTGGAAGCCGCGAGTTCGGTTTCTGGGATAGTGTCCTTGATCCGCGCCTCAATGGCTTTGGCGAGGTTCTTCTCCGCCTCGTCCCTGCGCTTCTCCGCTTTGGCAAGAATTGCTTGGCGCAAAAGGCCAGCATTGACTCGCGCTTGCTCGACCCGGGCCTCCGCCGTCGCTTTGGCGTATTCTTTGATCGCGTCCCGAACCGGGCCAGAGTCGCCAATCCTGTCACCGATACCGGTTCCGCGCGGCCTGGCCCCGAGACCGTCCTCAATGCGGTCCTTGAGATCTTCACGAATTCCATCGACGCGGTCGGCGACACGGTCCTGGACTCGATCAGACAATTCAGTGCTGAGGTCGGCAAGAAGTTGGGGCAATCGCTTGTTGACTTCGTCTTTGGCGGACTGGACGGCGCGATCAATCACCCGGGAACTGAGTTCCTGGGACACGGAGGTGACTCCGGCGTTGTCGACCGTCATCTGTAGAGTCGATCCCATGTACATGTATCGAGCCCCAGCGAGCAAGTCGATCCATCCCTTGTCGCTTTCAAAGACACGGTAAGCCACCGCGCCTTCAAGGATAGACTCCTTGACGCCGACGTTGACGTTCGAAAGAAGCCGACCCGGGGTATCTCCGTCTGCGGACATCTTGATGTAGAGACCGTCGAAGATGACGCCCCACTTTTCGCGCCGAAGTTCCGCGTTGAGCGCGCCGATCATGTCAATGTTCGGGGCCAAGTCGAGGACGGATTCGGATACCTCTGCGTTCACCCCCCCTACGCCCACCGAGCCGTAAAGCCCGGCGGCCCAACCTGGCATCGTTAGGATGAGGTCGCCCATCGACAAATCCGGATCGGTCACGATCACCTTGGACTCGTCGATGACCGGTTCGCCGGCATGCCCAAGGACGGGCAAGGTGCACCCGCTAAGGAGCACAAGGAGGAAATGATAGGCTGTGCGCATGGGCCTCGTAATCTTGATCTTGGTCAATAAACGCGCAAGCATTAAGCAACCCCGCAGGGACTTTTTTGCGGGCACGCAGGAAAAGGTAGGAGAAAATGTTGAGCGGTGAGTGAGGCCAATCCAAGTGAAGTGGGGCATCCGATTCCGAAGACAATCCATGAAGGTTTTCTCGTCTCCTTTTCTTTCGAAAACCCTTCAAACGAGTGTGCTGACCGCCCTCGCCTGTTTGATGGCTCTGCCGGCTTTGGCCCAGGAGGTGACCGGAACGCCCGGAACGCCTGGAACGCCGGGCGCCAAGTCCACGATCGATGCGGCTTACCTCGCCTCCTCGTTAACCCCGCCAGGTCCGGGCGTTCATTTCCCCTGCGGGGTGCTGTTCAATCTGGAGTGGTTGCTGGCCCCGTAAGCCGCTTCGCCTTGCGGGCTTCGTAGGGCCGGAGCAGCTCTCGCAACAGCGGATTGGGAAAGCGCCGACTGATCGTAATCGCGTGGAAGGTCTCGCGGATCTCGGTGATGCGGTGCCGTTCCACGAGCAGGCCGCTCTCCAACTCACGGCGCACCACCACCGGCGGCACCAGGGCCAGCCCGACTCCCTCCGATGCGAGCAGACGCAACATCGCCATGTCATCAACCTCCGCCGCAATGATCGGGCGCACCCCCATCCGCTCCATGAGAAGGTCGAAGGCCGCCCGCAGGTTGCTATCGTGCCCTGGCAACACCAACGGCGTATGGGCCAGATCATCTGGGAATCGGAACTCCTTCCGCTCTCGTGAGCCAAGCTCTACCAAGCTAACGGGTTGCTCATCGAGAAGGCGGCTGTGCCACGGCGTTTCGGGATCCCGCTGCACCGGCAGGTTCGATAGCACCACATCCAGCAGATGCGCCTTGAGCATTCCCAGCAAGTCTCGCAAATTTCCTGACCGCAAGACCAGATCCACGTCCTCTCGCCCGAACAAGGGACGCAGGAGTCCCGCCTGGAAATTCCGCGACAATGTCGCCGCAGCACCCACCCGGAGGATCATCCGGCGCCCTCCTCCCCGATGCTGCAAAACATCCACCATTTCCTCCCCGGTCTGGAAAATGGTTTCCGCATAATCGAGGGTGATCCGGCCGGCCTCGGTGAGCACCAACGATTTGTTTTCCCGGCTGAAAAGAGGCTGACCGAGATCCTCCTCTAGTTGGCGTAACTGGATGCTGAGGGAGGACTGGGACACGTTGAGAGCCTTGGCGGCGGCCGTCAGGCTGGATTCTTTGGCGATGGCCCGGAAGTACCGAAGATGATGGTAGTTCAGCATATTTCGATGCGCTCATGCTGCGCGATGCATTGAGAAAAGCGAACGATTTTTTGCGCAACATATATTGGAGGAAAGGCTCGATTCAGTGGACAAAAGGCGGCGATGACAAGCCACACTCTTTCCGAACCATTGGGCCAAAGCGGCTATGCCCTCTTCACCGTGGCGGCGGCCTTGCTCGTTCCGTTGTTGCCCATGGCGGCTGGACTGATTCCCGGCCCTCTCACCGGACTGTGTCGCGCCAGACTGGCGCACCGGTTCGCCCTGGCATCCTTCATCACCGCACTGGTGGTGGCCGGATTGGTGATGGCATACGGCCCGGCGTGCTCCAGCTTGTCCACCGCGCCCTGGCAGCCCCTGAGCGTTCAGGTGGATGCCCTGACGGCCGCGATGCTCTTGCTCGTCTCCTTCCTCGGCGCGGTGGTGACGCGTTACTCCTGTCGCTACCTGGCGGGCGACGCCCGGCAGGGTCAGTTTTCCCAGTGGCTCTGCCTCACGGTGGCCTCGGTGCTAACGTTGGTGATCGCGGGCAATCTCTTGCTCTTCACCCTCGCCTGGGCGGCGACCAGCCTTTCTTTGCACCGCTTGTTGACCTTCTATCCAAATCGCCCGGCAGCCGTGCTCGCTGCCAGGAAAAAATTTCTCATCAGTCGGCTCGGAGACGTCTGCCTGATTGGGGGGCTGGTCCTGGCTTGGCAATGCTTTGGAACCTGGGAATTCCGCTCGATGTTCGCGGCAGGGGAGAGCCTCCATTCGTCCGGGGCAAACTCATCATGCGTCGCTCCCCTCGCTTTTCTCCTGGTGCTGGCCGCCGCGCTCAAGTCGGCACAGTTTCCCTTCCACAGCTGGCTACCTGACACCATGGAAACTCCGACCCCGGTGTCCGCGCTGATGCATGCCGGGATCATCAACGCCGGCGGCTTCCTGGTGGTGCGCCTCAGTCCGATTCTGGTCAACGCGCCAGCCGCTCTGAATACCCTGGCCATCGTGGGAGCCTTCACCGCTCTTTTTGCCTCGGTGGTCATGCTTACCCAGACCAGCGTCAAGCGCTCCCTCGCCTATTCGACCATCGCCCAGATGGGATTCATGATGTTGCAGTGCGGCTTGGGCGCCTTCGCTTTGGCGACGCTTCACCTCGTGGCTCACTCTCTCTATAAGGCTCACGCGTTCTTGTCTTCCGGAAGCGTGGTGGCCTTGAAGAAGGCGGCCTGGACCCCTGCGGAACGCCCGGCGGCGCACCCGGGAATCCTCGTCCTCACCCTCGCGACCGCGGTTGCCCTCACCTTCGGAATCGGATCGCTTTTCGGAACCAGCCTGGAGACCAATCCAGGGGAACTCCTGTTGGGCGCGGTCTTCCTCATGGCCCTCGCCTATCTCTTTTGGAGCCTTTGGGCCACCTCCCGTGAACCAGCCCTCCTCGTCCAGGGAATCCTGGCGGGGACGGGCGCTGCGGTGACGTACTTCGCGTTGCATGGCGGTTTTCAGCGGCTGCTGAGTCAAGCCATCCCAGACTACGCGCCGGAGCGCTCCGCCCTAGAATACGCGGTCATGATCCTCGTGGTCGCGCTCTTCCTCGGTGTTCTCACCCTGCAAGCACAACTTCCGGCGTGGGCCGCGAGCCGCCGGATGCGCGCCCTCTACGTCCATACCGCCAATGGCGGTTACCTAGGCATCTGGGCCAACCAGGTCACCGCCAGCCTTTTCAAGAACACCAAGACGATCTGAACCGATGAGCACCACGACACCCATCCGCACGCTGCGCCATCCATCGCCCCCCAAGGCGGCACCTTCCTCGCTTTGGCATCCCCCGGCGGCCCTCGACGCCGCTCGCGAGGCCACCCGCCGGATCGCCCCGCTCTGGCCGTTGCGCCACTTCGTGGCCGTCAACCCGTTCGTCGGACTCACAGACCAACACTTCACCACCGCCGCTGAACTTCTCGGCCGGGTGGCTCCCGGCGGAGTGCGCATGGAGATGGCGTTCTATCGGGAGAAATTTCTCTCCGGAGAAATCACCGAACTAGACCTCGAAGCCGCCCTCCAGCGCGCCAGAGAAACACCGGGAACCGACGCCGCGCTCTGGGATCGACTCCAACCCACCAGGCTCCGAATCGCTCTGTTCCAACCCACCGGCGACGAAAGGGTGCCCGACGAAACATCGACGCTCGCCGAGGCCTTCGACCAAACTCACGGCACCGCTTGGGCCGCCGCCCTCACCGAAGCCGTAGCCGACTTCTGCGCCGCCTACTTTGACCAAGGGCAAAGCGCTTGGCGGATGCCCTGGCAGGGAGAACCGCTCTACCGCGCCTGGAAGGAAGCCGCCTCGATCGACCGGAAGCCGGAGATCCTCGGACTCAAAGGCTTCCGGGCGCGCGTCGGTAAATTGCCCGATGACGTGAGTCAATCAATCGCAGCGTCCCTGAACGCCCTGCGCGTGAGGCCCTCCGCCGCCCCGGATTACCTGCACCGTTTGCTGCTTTCCATCCGCGGTTGGGCGGGCTACGTCCAATATCGTGCCCGGGAAACCGGGATGCGCGGCGGTCAGGACGATTCCCTGATCGAACTCCTCGCCATCCGCCTCTCCCTCGATGCCGCGCTTCTGGAAATCGCGACGGTGCCGGTGATGGTGGAGTTCTGGCCCCCGGCCCAAATCGAAGAGGAAGGACTCTCCGATTCCACCGCGATCCGCTACCTCCTGCAACTCGCTCTGGAGCATTCCTGGGAACGCAAAGTGGCCATCGCACTTTCCCGGTCCGCTGCACCCGCCAGCTTGCGCCGCCCCGATGTCCAAGCCGTTTTCTGCATCGACGTCCGCTCCGAAATCCTCCGTCGCGCCCTGGAAGCATCCTCGCCCGGAATCCAAACGCGCGGCTTCGCCGGTTTCTTCGGCCTTCCCATCGAATATCGTCCCATGGATCTGGAGAACGGTCAGGCGCAATGCCCGGTCCTGCTCCTCCCCCAATACACCGTCCACGAGTGCCCTTACGATCCCTCCGCCGACGCCACGGCCCGCCGCAAACTCGGGATCGCCAAGCGCTTCGCCCACGGGTGGAATGCGTTCAAGAGCTCGGCCATTTCCTGCTTCTCCTTTGTCGAAACCGCAGGCCTGCTTTCCGGAGGCTCCCTTTTGCGTGACGGTCTCGGTATCTCGGCTCGCCCCGGGACGAAGGATGGACGGGAACGGGACTGCGGACCGTCGCTGGACTTCGGCGACGGCATCCCTGCGGCCTCGCGTCCTTCCTTGGCTTATGGCGTCCTTAAGAATATGGGCCTGACTGGCGGGTTCGCCCGATTGGTCCTTCTCTGCGGCCACGGCAGCCAGACCAAGAACAATCCTTACGCGTCGGGGCTCGACTGCGGAGCTTGCGGCGGCCATGCCGGCGACGCCAACGCCCGGGTCGCCGCGGCGCTGCTCAACGATCCAGACGTCCGCACCGCCCTGGCGCGGGAATATCAAGTGGAGATCCCCCGCGACACGTGGTTCCTCGCGGGACTTCACAACACCACAACGGACGATGTCACCTTGTTCGATCGCCACACGCTTCCCGCCTCGCATGCGCTTGATTGGGAAGCGTTGCAGACCCATCTCGATCGGGCCGGTGCCGGGAGCCGCCGGGAACGTTCCGCCTTGCTCGGCCTTTCCGCTGCGGATCCGGAGGTGGATGGGGCGGTCCGCTCCCGCGCGGGTGACTGGTCGGAGGTGCGCCCGGAGTGGGGCTTGGCGGGCAACGCGGCCTTCATCGCCGCCCCGCGTTCACGCACGGCGGGGGCAAATCTGGGCGGACGCGCCTTCCTTCACGAGTACGATTACCGTGCCGACCACGACAATTCCATCCTTGAGCTGATCATGGCCGCTCCGATGGTGGTGGCGAACTGGATCAACCTCCAATACTACGCCTCCACCGTGAACAACACGGTCTTCGGCAGCGGCAACAAGGTCCTCCACAACGTGGTGGGAACCCTGGGCGTCTGTCTCGGAAACAGCGGCGATCTCCAGACCGGGCTCCCCTTCCAATCGATTCACGATGGGACGAAGTACATCCACGAACCGCTCCGCCTCCACGTCTTCCTCGAAGCGCCGGAGGAACGGATCGAGGCGGTTTTGGCCAAGCACGCCAATGTGCGCGAATTGGTAAACAACGGCTGGTTGCTCCTCTTTGCGATCGACGAAGAAGGCGAACTGAGCCGCCGCCGGGCGGATGGAGGCTGGGAAATCCTGACCGGCTCCCGTAGCCATATTTCAGGCGAGGAAGTGGAATGAGCCGTGTCACCTATCCAGGGGCGTGGGACTGCGGGGCCAGCTTCGCTGGATTGAGGAGGGATGATTTTTGAATTCTGAGGGGCAGGAGCACGGAAGTTTCCCTCTCCAATCAGCAATCCCGGGATCATCAATCCTCAATGCGAGTGATGCGGGACTGAGGAGGAATGATTTCTGAGGGTGAGGGGCGCTTTTTCCGCCGGAGTCACAATGCCTGAGGCTGGGAAATCCACAGGGCCGACCGGGTGACTGCGGGAGGATTTTCTCTCCCCTCTTGACGCAGATTGACGAAGGCCCGAGAAGTGATTCAGGATCACCATCTATGAAAGCGTTTCTCCGCCTTTCCCTCCTAGCCATCGTCACGCTGGCCCCGGCCGTTCAAGCCGGAGAATGTTACCGGCACCATGACCGGACTTACGTCGGACTCTACCACAACCCCGCTCCTACACGCGAGTATCGGGAGACCTACGCCGGCCATTACGTCCGGAAAGAACGCCCCTACCGGTTCGCCACCATGTATGAGCGCATTACCTATCCGCGGAACTACAGCACGGGCGGCCCCTACCGTTGGCCCGACCGGGCGGACCCAACGATTACCGTCTCGCTCCGCCGTCCCGGTGGTTACTGCCCTTGTCCTTACCACAGCACCTATCACGTTCCCATGCGCTAACGGCCCCACGGCGGTCGAAGCCTTAGGGAAGCAACGCTCGACGCGGCAACGCGCCGGGCGTTTTGTTTTAGCGGGATCTCCGGCCAGTGGTGACGATCACCGCTCACTCTTCTCCCCAATCGAAAAGCACCGCCATTCTGGCCATCACTTCGCGGCGTAACTCTGGCGATACTACCCCCACGGGTTGCCAACTCCGTTCCCTCCAATCTAGCGAGCGAACTTGGTCACACAAGACGACGCCACCAAGTGGCAGATTCTCCGGCAAAGCCAGTTCGAAGGGATACCCTTTGACCCTGCTGGTAATCGGGCAAAAGACGGCCAATCCAGTCTTCGCATTGTAGCGGGTATGGCTGAGGACAATGGCCGGTCGACGTCCCGCCTGCTCGCGCCCGGCCTGCGGATCGAAGACGAGCCATCCGATCGCCCCCAACTCGGGTGCGGGCGGGGTTTTCATGAGGGCACCGCTTCCCTTCCAAGATCTGATCCCCAATCATTCGATTCGTGGAGGTTTTCGGGAGTCACCTGATCGAGAAGATCGTCGAGGAGGAGATCCTTCTTCGCCCGTTTCACCGTGAGCCCGGAAGCACTCACGGTGAGATCGACGGGATCCCCTTCCTTCACCTGAATCTGCTTTGCGACCGCCAGCGGGATACGCAACGCCAGGCTGTTCCCCCATTTTTGAATCGTCGCCTTCATGTGTCTACAATGAAGCTACGAGGGAGCCCTGTCAAGGTCATCTCCAGGATGCCCTTTCAACGTTGCCTGGACTTTAGTTCAGGGAATCCTTGATTTCGCGCATCAGACGCGCGGAAACGAGACGCGCAACCAGTCTGCCCCTTGGACCGCACTCTGGCGTGGGGGGTTGAGCGTGAGCCAGTGCTCTTTCCAATCTGCGAGGCCTTCAATAGGGCAGCGTGACCGCAGTGCTTTCCGCGTCCGCCTGCGGTGCGGAGCTTGCAGCGGTCGTCCGATCCACCGTTTCCGCTCCCGCTTCAGCCTGTCCCTCGCGTTGCGTTTGGTCCTGAGAGCTTTGCGCCTCCGTGGCCGCCTCTTCCGTCCCGGCTCGGCGGCGATTGTTGCGCAGGTAATCACCGAAGTAATGCTGCGGGAAGAGGCGTTGCGCGGCGATCTGGCGATGCTCCGGCTGATCCAGCACTGCGGCAGCGGCGTGGAGCAGGTTCTTATACAACCGGTTTTCCAATTCCGAGCGCCGCAGAGCCACCTGGGCCCGGGCCTCCACGAGGAGACCTTGGGCACCGAGCTGCGCGTTCCGCGCATGACGGAAGCGGGCGATCGCTCCGGCACCTTCCGGAAGCGGATCATGCACATGACCAGGCGTCACCGCTTCTGCGCCATCTGCGGATTCCGCTTTGGGCTTGCCTAGGAAGGCGGCGACCACTTCGCCCGGCAGTTCGTGCTGGAACTCGCGCAGGACGCGCTCGAAACCGCCGATCTTGCCGTCCAATTCATCCAGCGGAGTCTCCCGGAAGTGGGACACGCCGGAAGGGAAAAAGCGCACATAGGTAAAGGAATCCTTGCCGTAACGAGACCGAATCGCGCCCTCGTGCTGACCGAGGATCTCCAAAAACTCCTCGCGGCTGGCCTCGCGCTCCCGGGTGCCCGCCTTGCTCCGTGCCGCCCAGAACTCCTCGTCCGTCAGAGCCCCGGAATAGGCGCTCAACACCTCATCGGTAGGAATCGCCAAGCCCACGAACTGGGTGTCGGCCCGGAGCAGCCCCAAATGGGCCACTGCAAAGCGTTTGAGTTCCGCGTCGGTGACCCGGGTGGAGAACGGATTCTGAAAAAGGGTGGTGAAGGTAAACATGGCTGCGTGGCGTTGGACTGCCCCCAGGGTATTCAAATCATTAAGTTCGTCAAATATTAAACATGAGTCAACAGCCTAAGAATTTCTAGGGGCGGCGGCCCGGATTCTCACGGATGATTCCAGGGGAAGTTCAAGCAGATTGACACAGACCCCCACCCGACGTCGTGTGGGCCATCACGGACTTACACAACCGGCCACCCGAAGCCGGGTGGCCTCGCACGGACATCCGCGTTCGCAAACCTGAGACACGATTGGCCTCATGCGGATTGACATCATCAGCCAGACGAGAACGGGTTGGCCTCTGCGGATTGACGCGATCTGGGATGCAGTCTTGGGTGGGGCGTTGCGGACATCCGCTTAGGCCAGAGCGTGAGATCGTGAGAAAGGAGAGCGTGAGCAGGGCCTGATCGCCCTCGGTCCGATTGAGGGCGGTGTCGACCGATGGCGAATGGGGTTCACTTTGGACCCCAACCGTCTGCCCCAACGCGATGGAAAATCCTTGCCCAGGCCGCCTGCTCGCGATTACGCTCCGTCGTGCGGCAATTTGTGGTGTTTTGCCAGAGACAAATCCATGATGCGGATAGCCGATCTTGAATTCAAAGTGGCCAGTTGCCACCTCGAGGCGTACTGCCATGACGACAAGATGCAATGGGACATCCAAATTGAATGCTACTCCCATGTAAACGGGGCATTCGACGGCCACGAGCCAACTCTGTCTCTCAGCCTGTTTGAAACGCCAAATCAGGCTTTTTCACATTGGTCCGACTTGGCACCACGCGATGCTCGCTGGGCAGAGAAGAATGATACTGACGTCACACCCTCCGGCATGCTCTACATATTCGAGCACACGCCGATCTTCAAGTGCATAGCCAAACTCATCAAGGAACGTGGCATCATGCGAATCATAGTTGATGGTAGGTGTGACGTGCACTACGGCGAACAGTATGATTCCGATCTAGACTTGCGGCTTGATTCAACGCTTGGGTTCCGCGGTGTGTGGTTCGGTCGGCGCCCAGAATCGGACTGCAGAACTGCAATTTCAGCCTTTCTCGATCCGAATGACTTTGACTATTCCTTGACGGAGCACGGCGTTTCGATACTAACCCCAAAGCAAGCAGCATAACCAATCGGTGAACGGGTGCCGCCGTCGCTCGCCCAGATGAATGTTTCGTCCATCGTGGACCATCGGAAGCGGAAGCGCTTCCGCTACGAGGATCGCTCAACATGTAGCGGTACGGCTTCACGTTCCGCCCATCGTGGATCGTCGGAAGCGGAAGCGCTTCCGCTACGAGCGTCGCTCAACATTGTAGCGGAACGGCTTCACGTTCCGCCTATCGTGGACCATCGGAAGCGGAAGCGCTTCCGCTACGGGGACTCTCCCTACTCCGTCACCCCAATCTCCGCGCTATCGTCGCCCAGCTTCACCCGGATCTCCTCCAAGCTGCGCAACGACCGCTCTCCTTCCCAGAACTCCTTAAACGTCACTTTGCGGATCCCTTTGGTTCCGTCCTCTCTGGGCGTGCCGCTCAGGCGTGACTTGGCCAGAGATTGCGAATGGATGTTCTCCAGGAGCACGTCATGGACTGCCCCGAGCTTGGACTTCTCTGACCGCTTTTTCACGTAGATATGCAGCAGTGAAGTCGTGCCTTCGTTCGCCGGGTTGGTTCCCGGGGATTCCTCGTATCCCAGGTCTTGGACATCCAGCGAGTATTCCTCCAACCAGAAATTGCGAAAGACGATGTGATGCAGATCGGCACCATCGTAATTGTAGATCCGCAACATGGTCTGGGCGCGGAGGCAATCGATGTTCTCGAAGGTCATGTCCCGGAAGGCCGGCGCATTCGTTTCGTCACCCAGGCGGATCGCCGTGGCGTTTTGGCTCCAGAGGACGCAGTCCCGGACCCGGTAATTCTCCGGGGTGCGGTTGGACCAGGATGCTTTCGGACTGATGGCGTCGTCCTCGCAATAGAGAAAGCAGTTCGCGATCTTCACATCGACACAGCCGTCGATATCCAAGCCATCGCCATTGCCGTGGGCCAAGTTGCTGAGGACCTTCACGTTGTCGATGACCACGCGATCGCTCTCGACGATGTGGACGTTCCAGGAATACGAATCCCGGATGGTCACGTCCCGGATTTCCAAACCCCGGACCTTGACGAACAACACCGCCCGGCCGGGAACTTTGCGTTGGCCGAGCTTGGCTTCCCAAGCTTTGCGGATGGCGCCACCGTTGGCATCGATGATGCCTGGCCCAGCGATGCGAACGTTGACGAGATCCTCGCCCCTTAGGAAATAGAGGTAACTCTTCTGCATCCTGTGCAGGTCCGGATCGGCGCTCCCCTTCAACATGGCGCCCTGGTCCAGATACAAGGTCATGTCGCTTTTCAGTTGGAGTGATCCGGTCAGATAACGGCCCGGCGGCACATAGAGGGTTCCGCCTTTGGGCAAGGCATCGATGGCCTTCTGGATGGTCGCGGTGTTGTCGGAGACGCCGGTGGGATCCGCCCCCAGGCTCAACAGGTCGACCACGCCCGGGGTCCCAGCCTGCGGCTTGCCCGACGCGGGCGGTTCCGCGATGAGGAGGAGCTTGCGGAGCTTGTCGATGTTCACGATGAGGGTCCTGGGCCGGTCCAACTGGAAGGACAGAGCGGCTCCCGCAACGGTTCCCCGATAGCCCAGTCGCTCTGGACGAATGCGGTGCGCGCCGACGGGTTGGCCATCGAGACGGGCAATGACGACCTCCGCCGGACCGGTGAACGGAAAGTGGACGCAGTCGAGGTCTTCGTATCGGGTCACCGGGAGGGATGCGCCACCCACCTCGACCCGGAACGTGCTGCTGGCCGGTTCCCCGGCCAACAGAGAGCCGCAGGTCCAAAGAAGCAGAAATGAGATGGAGAATCGATGGAGCATGGCTGGAGGATTCAGGGTCCACCATGACGGCCCAGCAGGCAAGAACCTCTGCCTGACATGAAGTGCCCCCTCCCCCTACTCCTCGCCTGCGCCCTGATCGCCTCCCCTCTCCAGGCGGCGCCTCCGAATGTGATTTTCATCTTGGCGGACGATCTCGGCTACTCCGATCTCGGCTGTTACGGCGGAGAAATCGCCACGCCTAACCTCGATCGGCTGGCCGCCGATGGCCTGCGCTTCACCCAGTTTTACAACACGGCCCGTTGCTGGCCCAGCCGGGCGGCGCTGCTGACCGGCTACTATGCGCAGGAAGTGAATCGGGACGCCCGGCCAGGCGGTAAGGGCGGCGGCGGAAACAAGAGTGCCCGGCCCGCATGGGCGCGGCTGCTTCCGGATTATCTCAAACCGAGTGGCTATCGCTGTTATCATAGCGGAAAGTGGCACATCGATGGCAAAGTCCTGGATGGCGGATTCGATCGCTCCCTGAACATGGAGAATCAGGGGAACTATTTCACCGCCACGGGGAACTCGATCGACGATGTGAAGGTTGAGGTTCCGGCGAACGAGGCGGGCTATTATGCCACCAACGCCACGGTCGATCACGCGCTCGAATGCCTCAAGGATCATGAGGTGCACCATGCCGGAAAGCCGTTCTTCCACTACATCGCCTTCATCGCCCCGCACTTTCCATTGCACGCGTTGCCGGAAGATATTGAACGCTATCGGGATCGCTATCTCCAGGGGTGGGACACGCTGCGCAAGGAGCGCCGCGCCAAGCAACAATCGATCGGCCTCACGAGGACGCCCTTGTCCGCGCTCGAACCGGAAATCGGGCCGCCTTACTCGTTTCCCGCAGCGATCGAAAAACTCGGGCCCGGCGAGATCAACCGGCCCTTGCCTTGGGAGACACTGACCGAAGAGCAACGACGCTTCCAGGCGACCAAAATGGCGATCCACGCCGCGATGGTCGACCGCATGGACCGCGAAACCGGTCGACTCCTGGATCACTTGAAGGCCACCGGGCAGCTGGAGAACACGATCATCTTCTTTGCCTCCGACAATGGAGCGAGCGCCGAGATCATGGTGCGCAATGGCGGGCACGATCCCAAAGCCGCGCCGGGCAGCGCCGCCACCTATCTTTGTCTCGGGCCGGGCTTTTCCAGCGCGGCGAACACCCCGTTCCGCCGTCACAAAACCTGGGTCCACGAGGGCGGGATCTCCACACCGTTGATCGTGCATTGGCCCGCCGGGATCGCCGCCCGCGGAGAGTTGCGGGAGACGCCAGCCCACCTGATCGACATCGTCCCGACCGTTCTCGAACTCGCCGGGGTCAGTAAGCCGACGGAATGGGAAGGCCTGAAGATTCCGCCCGCCCCGGGACACAGCTTGGTTCCCGCTTTCGCGAAAGGTGGGACAGTGTCACGCGATTTCCTCTGGTGGCTCCACGAAGGCAACCGGGCCATCCGCGTGGGGGATTGGAAACTCGTCGCCGCCAAAGGTGATCCGTGGGAACTCTACGATTTGTCCAAAGACCGCGCGGAATCGACGAATGTGATTGGGTCGCATCCGGAGATCGCGGCGGATTTGGAGAAGAAGTGGAACGAGCAGGCTGCCCGGTAGCGCTTCCGATGAGCGGAACGGGAAGCAGATTGTTGCAAATCCGCCCAAGGTCCGGGAAAATCGTGGCGGTGGCTTCCAGCCGCCGATGGAAATTACGATCGTTCCAGAAACGGCGGCTGGAAGCCCATTGGCGTCAGGTTTAAAAGTCATAACGTGCGGATGATCGGCTGACAGGCCCAACGGGCCGAGACCGGATAGCCCAGGGCAAAGTAAGGAACGAACGACGCCCTGGGTTTCCGCCCCAATCT
>Ga0247843_1000460_pt1 | contig 96087 bp, 87 predicted proteins | sample LaCruzMarch2017__FD_192420 | JGI IMG/M metagenome (GOLD analysis project Ga0247843, IMG submission 192420) | Freshwater microbial communities from meromictic Lake La Cruz, Castile-La Mancha, Spain - LaCruzMarch2017_8m | ecosystem: Environmental > Aquatic > Freshwater > Lake | place: Spain...
GCCCGTGCGATGAAATTTCTCATGTTATTTAGGATTCGATACCCAAAAATAACACACTCGCTAACTCTTTTTTTATACAATAAATCTACTCAATCAGTAGATTGAATTTGATTCTTGAATCTAAGTTTTATAATTGATTAAAGATGAAACAAAGTGCTAATCACTGCCCCATTTTGAGTAATTATCTTAATATAAAGATACCTAAATATTTAAATATATTTATATTAAACTTGATAATCAACTGTTTACCATAGACTTCTAACTACCATTCGTTTTAAATTGGATTCTACCCCTTGATTCCCAACCAACGAAGGGGAAAGAAGTTAAGCCTTGCCTTCGTGTTGGTTTACCTTCTTGACGATTTCTTAGAGCTGGATTTTGAAACGGTTTGTACCTCTTCAACAGGTATTGGCTCAACTACTGATACTTGTTCGCTTGCAACTTCCTCTTTGGGCGGCTCAATTAAAGGTAAGCCATAGATAAGGTGTTTTGGAAACCAATCAGATAGGAAGGTAGTAACGGTATTTTGCAGGGTAACAGACCCATACACGTTGTAAGCTCGTGCCACGTCTCGCCCCAACTTCCGAAATGCAAAATTGCCTTCTTCAAATTGAAAAGTAGCAGCAAAGTAGTTACCCTTTTGCGTTTTTCCATCGGGTAGGGTTATCTCATAATCCTTCTTTTCAGATTTGAGAACGAATTTCAATTCTTCAAATTTCTTACGTTGATAGACGATTTTTTCACGGGCTTCTTTGAAATTAATGGCACTCGTGTTGTTAAACATGATTGTACTTACACACAAATCAGCATCCAAAAAGAAGAACTCAACCCACTGTGTGCTTTCTTTGCGGTCAAATAAACCGCCGTTGAAAAGTCGCCATGCAAAAGGCTGAAAAGTGAATTCAGTGCCTAAATCGTCTTTCCCGTCGAGATTGAAACGTCCCGTTTTTCCGTCAAAACGATATATCTTGGGCCTTCCTTCGATGTAAACGATTTTTGGTTCGATGGTTTCCTCGCCTGTGTCTTCATCTACTAACGTTTCAAATAAGTTAGGAAACAATTCTTGAAGTGGTCTTTGAGTACCGTTTACAGTTAATGCCGTTGAAACTGTGGTAGTTTCGGGAGAAATTGCGGTTGCTGACATGGTGAAAAAGATTGAAGTGAAAGAATAATTTGTCTTTGATTACTTATCAAAAATACGGTTTTTAAAGCACAAGAAAAACACTTTACTACTGATAATCAACCTTTTACAATACTTCTAACTACCATTCGATTAGGCGATTATAGATTTCCCCACGATTGTGCTTTGGTCAAAGATTTTCAAGCCAGACAACTGCGTTGAGTAGGGGCCCTGTGCGTGTCTGGCTTGAATGTCTTTGGTGCGTTTTGCCTTCAAAATGTGTTCAAAGCGAAGCTGAACTTATTTTGAAGGCTTCCCCTCGGTTTCTTGACTGGGTATAAAGTTGGTGAACTCATATCCTTATACGTTTTTCAGCTCAACCCAGTATTTTAATATTAAAATATCTAAATAGGAAATTACAAAAGTTCAATTTCAGATTCAAAAACCAAAAAGGATAAATCAGGATTGATGTCTGGTACGAATTCAAAATCGGGTGTAGCTCTCTGGTTTGCGAGTCGGATTTGTTTTTGATTGGGAATTACCTTCCCAATAAGCCCTTTTCTGAGAACCATATCAATCGTATGACAAATAACAGCCCGACGGTATCGGGCTGTTTGAGAGTTTTGAGAAGATGATTTAATCAACGATTTCACGGCTATACCCAAATTTTTGAATCTTACTGGCGGGATGAATGATGAATCTAAAAGTCCCGTCTTCGTCATAGAGCTGTACATGCGTTTTAGATTTTTCGGCCTTCTGGGCGTATTGTTCAATCAACGCCACGTCATCCTTCAAGCGTTTGTAATCAGGCGTTGCCGAATAATCGTAGCGGGTCGAAGTAGCTTTTCAAGTAAAAGCCAATCCATAAGCAACAGGAATTTTTTCAGGATAGTGATCTAATTCATCTTGTAAAGTTTGAGCAATTTTTTCACGGGCTTGCTTGGCGATGTACTCAATTCGGTAGAGCCATGACTCAGCAAGTACGGGATTAACTTCACCGCTTTCAACCTTTTCAGCAATAGCAGTAGCAAATTCTTCCAGTTTACTTTTGCCGAAATGAATCAATTCTAATTGGAATTCCTTTTTCAAAAGGGTAGGTATCCGTTTTGTCTTTCTCATTGGATTGTGGTTTATTATCTTGATATAAAGATACTTAAATACTAAAATATCTACCTCATTGTCAGAAAGTTAGTATCAACTTCTAATCACCTATTGTTTTACATTTTCTATTACCCCTTGATTCCTCATTTTAGTAGCTTGATTTTACAAGCTACCGTTTTGAAGTGTTAGAGAACAGAAAAAGCCTTAATTATTTTCATATTAAGATATATAAATATTAAAATATCTTATTAGTTGTAAATTCCTATGAAAGTGGTTCATCGTCACATTTGGTGAAAGTTGGGGTTTGGGTTGTAATTTTGAAGAATGGACTCTCCCTTACTTCTGCCTTCCGACTTAGAATTACTTGATTACGAACTTTACCCCGACCGGATTGATTTGCAGGTAATAAGTACAGCTTCTTCTACCTGCTGTCCCCTTTGCAAGCAGATTAGTAATAAAATCCATAGCTGCTACCATCGAATCATCCATGATTTGCCCGCCGGTGGCCGAAGAGTTCAATTAAACCCGCTTCGGCCTTTAGATTTCAGGCAACTCATGAAGACAAAGCAAGGGGTTTACTACAGAATTGGTGTAATAAAGCTCTTGATTCAGGAGTGGAAGCGCTGAAAGGATTTGTCAGGGGAATTAAAAAGGCGGGCGGCGTTCCGCATTTTAAAGCCATTTTCTAAGCCTTCACCTCCGAATAGAGCAACGGCCAGGTCGAAGGGCAAGTAAATAGGCTCAAAAATATCAAGCGTCTAATGTATGGAAGAGCGAGTTTTGAACTGCTTCGCAAAAGAGTCATTCTGATGGGAAACCCCGACTTTCACCAAATGTGACGATGAACCACTTTCACGCCATTTTACAATTAGTTAAGATATGCTGTTAGCAAACCATGAAACACCCTTTCATCAGCATAGAATCGGTCTTGCACGCTCATGGAGGTAGATTGATTGAAGAGTGTGTGATTGACCGCATTGTAAAGCAGCCAAACGTTGGCGGGATTTTGCAACATTCCTTGCTCTAATTCCATTCGTTCTAAGGCTGCCGCAATTAATTTCTTAGGAATACCAACCTTCCGAACAATTTCGGTTGCTTCTTCTAAGTCTGTTACTTTCAAATCCGTCATTAAATTATACACCTGTGAAGTATTGCTTTCTTTCTTAGTTTGGGAAAAGTCACTGACTAAACCAACTAAAAACTGTTGGAATTTGTCCAAGTTAATTCCTTTGTGTGAGAAAATTCGAAGGAACCGGTCCTCTTCCTTTTGTTCAAATCGCTCTTCCAATCCTATTACCTTGGCATTAGCAGGCATCCCGATTGTGAGCCAGTGCAGGTAGGCATCCAATGAAATAAACTCGTCAGCCCAACCCATCATCCCGTTAGCGCATATTTGGCGGTAATATGAAACCCTCATAACGGCACTTTTTATACCTCGAATCTCATGTCCCTGAATGGTAAAAGGCGTTTTTCCGTTGTACGAATTGGTAAATGTCAATTGCTTGCGAATGGTATCATTTCCTATTTTGCCAATTACCAACGAATCGGGCATGACAATTCCGATCGAAAAATCACCCTGCGAGCTGTGACGAATACTGAGTTCATAATCCACCCCTAAACACTCGTCGGCCACTGCTTTGATCAGAGAATTGGGAATCAGGGAGTAACTCTTGCTTTGGATACCAAAAACATGGTTAATACCACCTGCTTTTTGCCCCACAATCGCTCTTTGGCGGTCTGTCGCTATAACGCTGTAATTTTCGGGTAAAAGTCGTTCCAAGGCTACGGTTTCAACTGGAAAGCAGATGTCGTCCCAGGTTGTAGTGTGGGACAAAAGATTTTTACAGGCATTTTTTGTTGCTGTTTTCATTGTGATAAGTGCTTAAGTGTTTGTTACAATTCAAAAATACGACTGAAATCTGATTATAAAAAGTACTTAAATAGCTGTAAATCACTTATTTATCCCTTAGTTTGGCAGTTTAAAATTACCCCATTGATTCTCAATCGGGAATGTATATTTATTCATGTCGAACAATAAATAATTTTGTTTATTCTTTCAACTTGGAGTTGCTGGTATTTTTAAAATCAACCCTATAAACTAAAAATTTAGTTATATTAATACTTAGATAATGCCTGTTTTAAGAAATTTTTCTTTTCCCCATTGATTAAAAAAAAATACAAATCAAAAAGACACTTTTTTTAAATAGTTTTTTAATAAAGGTTTTTATATGGTTTTTTAAATAGTTTTTTAGAAGCTCAAAAAATGAAGATAATTAACTGATTTTCAATAAATTATAAGAACACAAATGTATGTTTATTCATGTATAAATGTATATTGAGTCATGTATAAATGTATGTTGAGTCATGTATAAATGTATGTTGAGTCATGTATAAATGTATATCCATTCATGTATAAAGCTGAACCGAATAAAATGTATATCCATTCATGTGTGGATAAGTGTCTATTATGCTGATAAACAAATAGTTAAATTGAATTTATTGTTGATAACTCAGCATAAAATGTATATCCATTCATGTAAAAACATCGTGAGTAACTTTAAAAAATGAATACTGGTAGGAGCTAATATACATTTTCGGCAACAATGTATATTCATTCATTAATAAATAATAGTTAATTGGCTGATAATCAATATACTTGAAAAGATATAATGTAAATGAATTTTGAGTGTATTTACTTTTTTTCTATGTTTGCTTGAATTCTAACCCTGACTGACCACTAATGGCTAAGAAGACCAATTCAGAATATATTGAAGACTTGCAGAATAATTCCGATGTGGTCATTCTGAATAATCCCATTGCAACTCCTACCTTTATACGTCAGTTGTCAAAAAGCAAAAAAGCGGAAATCAACGAAGTATATACTCCCAAATTATTCTACGAAATTGCCTCTCGACTCAAACCCTCCGACTTAGAAAACCTGAGCCGCAACACAAACATTGTACTAACACTCGAAATTAAAGACTTTTTAAAGAGCATCCAAACCACCAATACATCGGGTTATTCGTATTTGATTGACTCAATCAAGATGTTGCAGACTACGCTTGTGGAATGGATAGAAGGTCGTGAAACCATCATCGTACCAATTATTTCGCAGAGTGTCCATAAGCACGACTCGGGGAAAATAGATCTCTACATCTCGCATGACTTAGCGAAGCAGATTTTGCAAGTGAAGGAAACCGAGAATTTTAGCTTCTTCAAGAAAAATGTATTTGCCCTACAAACTACTCGCTCTATCAAGTTATTTCCTTTTTTTAGTAGTTGGAAGAATTATGGTCGCCCCATTGATGTGGATTTGAAATCATTCAAGGAAAAATTGGGTTTCAATAAAGCTGTTTATTCCCGTTTTTCTTCTTTAAAGAAGCACGTCATTGACCCGGCGGTTCACGAAATAAACGAGAAGACCGACTTATTTGTAAAATATGAACTGCTTGGTAACAACTTGGATTCTAAAAAACCACGAGTAACGGGCATACGGTTTTGGGTGTGGGAAAAGAAGAACTTAAAGGCACTGGAAGAAAAGAAAGCCAAACAGGGTAGGGGAGAGGCTATCGTAGATGTTGACAAATACATTGAGCAAGTAACAGCCGACTATAAAACTCGACTGCGCAAACATGCTGATGAGTTTTATGATCGTCTCTTGGGCAATGCAGCCAACAAGATTCACTATGGGGAATTAGTGGCCAAATTTCAGGGCACGGCCTTGGTCAATCAGTTCAACATGATAACGGATGTTGAATGGATGATGAAAGAGTTTCTCCGTATGTTTCCTTATCATGCCGAGTCTTTGCGTTCGCTCTCAGCTATTCGCTCGCACATTGAAGTGACCGAACAGGAATCCAAACAACGGGGATTTTTGCTGTATTTTGAATTGGATGAAGAATTTGGGTTGAAGGTGAGCAAAGCCTAAGTTTGCAGGAATAAAACCACCCGATTTTCTTTTTAGAATGAATAAAGCGAGGCAGAAGTCCCCGGAATGAGCGATTTTTGTCAGTATGATATATAATTAAGGGATACCAAATTAATACCAAATCTGTCTGAATAACTGTTTAGTTTACTGACTCTCATTGAAAAAGCACCTATCCATCGGCCTTTTTATCGTACTGCTCTACCATATGTTTGGGCTGTCGGTGGCATTGTTGTCTTTTGAGAATGAATACCAAAGTGCTTCTCCTGTGGCCAAGATTGACCAATGGGATACGATTAAAATCCCTCTTCAGCAACTCCCTTGTGTCGCGTATCAGGAAATTCCCGCTGAACAGGAGGGACTGATTCAGAAAGATGGAGGTTTCTATAATATCGTTAACCGGTATTACCAAAATGATACGCTTTACATTATCCTGAAAACCAATCAGAATGCTCGTGAGCGTTTTATAGAACTCTCCGACCGGGTACAGGAAGCATTGGATGCTTCTTCGAAAGCACCCATTACCCCGGCGAGAAAAGCGCTTGAATTACTTCAGGGGCTTACTAAAATCTATCTTTCCAATTCGGTTTTCATATTGCCTCCTCTGCTTTTTGCAGGATTGCTTCCTGACCCAATCCATAGGGATCTTATTCAAGTACTTGCTTATCCGTTTATAGTTTAGCTTGATACAAACTATATAAACTTATTTTAGTGAGAGATTTAATGGGTTTACTTCGGCATGTAATGAATTATTTCTCCGCATTTTTTATCATTCTTTCCAAAGAATGGATTTCCTTTTTCTTCCGAAGTTTCCGTCAGCCAATACCCACCCAGGTTGGAGGCCGCTTTGGGGCAGAAATGATAATATAGTGCTTTTTCGTTGGTTTTGAATGCTTTGATGAGTCGGAACAGATTCTTGGAAAGGTCGCCAAAGTGGTCGCGTTGGTGGCTAACCGATTGGGTTTCGCTGACGTGTTCGATGTCAAAGCCTAAGTCTTGATACACTTTATGGTAAAATGCCTTCTGCATAGGTGTCAGTTGCGTACGATCCAGGTTTTCCAGAATATTAAGCAGCAATTTGGCCGAGCCGCTCACTTCTGCACCGTTTTCGGCCATCAACCCCTTCTTAATTCCCCAGTAATATCCAAGGGCTTTGCTGAGGGCGTTTTTTACGATGGGATTTTGAGTGGTCAAATCAACCTTATCCCAGTCGGTGTTGGCAAATTGGGCCATTTCAGGATTCTCACGCATTTCAAATTCTGAAAAACGATCATCTTTCAAAAATGCTTCATCATTCAGCATTTTCAGAAAAGCAATGATTTTTGTTTTTTCGTCGGTAGTAAGAGAAATACCCGGTTGTCCGTTGGCATTCAAAAGTGGGTCGAGTGTCGGGCTTTTTTCGACGCCTGATGCATAATGATCCAATACTTCTTCGAGGGTGCCGAAGCGCCCGTCGTGCATGTAGGGGGCCGTAGCCGTCAAATTACGCAGACTCGGCACTTTAAATTTATAGCGGTCTTCGTCAAGCAGGGTGATGTCGTAGCGGCCAACGTCAGTATTGGAGGCCGCTTTCAAGCCATTGTTGTGAAATTTAAAATCCGAAAAAAGCACTCCTGAATGGCATGAACTGCATTTTTTCTCGACCAATGACATACCTTCGCGTTCTGTTTCGGTCAGCGTTTCTCCTTCGTTACGCATAAATTTGTCATAGCGCGAATTGGCCGATACCATCGTCAGCATAAATTGCGATAGCGATTTCAGAAAACGTTCGGTATTGATCTCATCGGTACCGAATGCCTTTTCAAACAACGGAGGGTAGGTTTTGGAATACCGCAATTTCTCCAACACATTGGGCAGGGTTTCCGCCATTTCGGCCGGGTTTTGCAGTGGTGAAATCGCAAATAAGTCCAAGTGATGCACTCCGCCGTCCCAGCCAAAATCCGGTGACCACGCCAAGTTAAATAAAGGCATTGAATTGCGTTTGGTCAGCAGGTCGTTGATGCCGTGACTCAGGGCATGACCATGTTGGGTGAAACCTGCGGATTGTTGGTGACAACTGCCGCAACTGACGGTATTGTCTTTGGAAAGCAGGGCATCGTAAAACAGCACTTTACCCAATGCTACCCCCGCAGGTGTAAGCGGATTCTCCCCCAATTTATACACAGGAGCAGGAAAATTGCCCGGCTTTTCAAACAATTTGGGGTCTTCCGTTGAGCAAAACGAAAGCAGAAAAAAGCCCAACGCGCTTACAACCAACCCTATTTTGGTCTTCATTTTTCAGGATAATTAATTTATTGAATTGGCTATTTCATGCCCAACGCAATTTTGGTATCAGAAGCAGCGGCTTCTTTTTTCAAACCCGTGTACGAAAACATGTCGGCGTAATTATCCGCAATTTTGGCCGAAAATGGCCCTGCCATTACCGTAGGGGTTGTCGCCAGGCTGACAGTAGTAGGGCCGTTAAACAGTTTGGAAACGTCGGTTTTTATACCGATAACCGTGTTTTTATCCGTTTTGATTTTTACTTTTTCTTTACCAAACGAAAGAGTGGCTACCTTGATGTTGTTGAGGGTTTTCTTATCACCCATGCCGCCGAAAAGGCCGATATGATACAGAAAAATCGGCTCCTTGCGATTGCCCGTCAACGGAATTTGTGGCGAAGTGCCCTCCATTTTAACAAAAATATAGCCCGAATTCCACGCCCAGTACATGTCTTTGCCATCGCCGCCTACATCAAGGCAGCCTTTGCGTTGGCTTATTTCTGAAGCACTGCGGAGGCTGTCAACCCCTATCACAAACCGTATACCGGTGTAGTCGCCTTTGGGTATATTGTTAAGTACGGCGTTGCGGGTTTCGGGCAGTTGCTCACGAATCAGAAAATAGCTTTGATCTTGAGGAACAACATACTCGCTGCCATCTTTACGTACGAGACGAATATTGCTGACGTAGTATTGCAGGAAGGTCACATTGAACTGCTCACCTGAGGCATTGGTATATTGTTTGCCTTTTAATACCAGCGCTTCATTTCCGACGGCATTGTCGAAATGTAAGGTAATTGAGCCTGTTTTTTGGGCCGAGGCGGCAATATTTAGCAAGGTAAATACCGCTAAAAAAAGGAAATTTTTCATACTGATTGGGATTTTATAATGGAAGAATTAAATTTTTTTTCTTTTACGTCGGAATAATAAAAAGCCCTTCATCGAAATCAATACGTCGTTAGTAAGGCCAAATCAAGAGTGAATTGTAAAAAGCTGTCGGTTAAAATTCATATGTACCTGCTTAGTGATGGCATTTTTCCATAACTTCATGGAAGCGGTCGTGCAGCGCAAAAATAGCCTTTTTAACCTCAGCTTCTGACTTTTTCTGCCTGACCATATTTGCCAGCTCTTTGGATTCTTTAGCCAATAAATCGACCGATGTTTTTACGCCTTCTTTTTGATAATCAACGGGAATGGTTGATTTTTTTAAGACCGCGCCTTTCTCGGCCAATTCTCCCGCGCGGGTCAGTACGGGTTGCAGGTTGCCTTCCTCGGCAGGGTGGAAGGTCTGTGACATCACCGCGTGATAGTCATCCAGCTCTTTCCAAGCGGCTTTTTGAGCAGATACTGACAGCGAAAGGACGCTGAAAACGAGGATAAAAAGGAAGTGTTTCATTGGTGTTTTGTTTATTGTTTGATAAAATTTTGTGCTTCTTCCATGCTTTTGAGCATGTCGTCGCTGACCTGTTCGATTTTGATTTTTTCTTGGGTAAAAGCCTGAATTGCCTATGAAGGCGGCAATTTTTTGAGCGAATCGCCCTTGTATTTGTGCATCCAATCCATCATGCCTTCGTCGGCTTTTTTGAGTTGAGAGGCCAGCGTAAGTGATTGTTTCAAGGATTGTTGGAGGGCAGTATCGTTGGGGGTGATTTGCAGTAAACTGTCCAAGTGAGTGATTTTTTTGCTGATGCTGCCTTCCAACGTCACCAATTCGCCCATTTTGGGCATAACGGCATCGTGAATCATCATCACTTCTTTTTCGAGTTTTTCGACTTTGGCTTGCTCTTCATTTTGGCAAGCGCTTACTAAAAATACCCCGCTGATGAGCAATAGGTTGATTTTCATGGGAATATGTTTGCCTGAATGTGAAAAATAAATCCACAAGGACCCCTATGATGAAGTAGGGGGCTTATTTCTTTGGGCAAGAAATATTAGGCAATCGGAGGCAAGAGGGGCTTCGATAAAAAGCCGCGCTGTACAGAAGAAGGAAATAAAGAGAAAGCAGGTTGACTTTCGTAAAAAACGGTGGTTATCGTAAAGGTAAACAAGACATCGTCAAAGACTTCCTGAATGATTTTTTTGAAAGTATCGCTTTGCTTTTGGGTTTCGTTGCGGGCGTTGTCTTCGGCTACAGTTTTAAGTTGTTTGGCTAAGTAGCATTTGCCGTCGCAGTGGAGTTGGGGTTTGAAGCGGTTTTCGCAGAGATTGTGGATGATGTACTCTTTACGCAGCTCAAAATCCAAATAGACAAACGGCACCACCAGCAGTTTGAAGCTGATGAGGAAGAACAAAAAAAGCGATATGTACCGTTTGAATATCATAATCCCGTCATAATGAAGCCGCAAAAGTAATCAAAAATGGCGGATAATAGGGCCATAAATCCACCATTCGGACAAGCGCTTTTTAAATTTTGCAACATTGTTGCATTTTTTCTTGATTAAATCAAAAGGGAGGTTTATGTTTGCAATATTGATGCAAATAAAGCTCGCCGCGTATGCCTTTTGAAAAACTCCCCGTCACCGTTCTGTCCGGATTTCTCGGTGCGGGAAAAACGACCTTATTAAACCACATTCTTCACAACAAAGAAGGATTGAAAGTAGCCGTTATCGTCAACGATATGAGTGAAGTAAATATTGATGCTCAGTTGGTTGCCAAAGAAAATACGTTGTCCCGAACCGAAGAGAAATTGGTGGAAATGAGCAATGGCTGTATCTGCTGCACACTCCGGGAAGATTTGATGATTGAAGTGGAAAAACTGGCCAAAGAAAAACGTTTTGATTACCTCTTGATTGAATCAACGGGGATTTCTGAGCCCGTCCCGGTGGCCCAGACCTTTAGTTTTCAGGATGAAGCCAACGGCATAGACCTGTCGAAATGGTCGTATATTGACTGTATGGTAACGGTGGTGGATGCGTTCAATTTTGCCAAAGATTTTGGCTCCGTAGATACCGTTTGGACGCGCGAACTCAACGAAGACCCCAACGATACCCGCACGATTGTAAACCTCCTCACCGACCAGATCGAGTTTGCCGACGTGATTATTTTGAACAAAACCGATTTGGTCTCGGCGTTGCAATTGGGCGAATTGAAAGCCATTATCAAGTCATTGAATCCCGTCGCAAAAATCATTGATGCCGCTTTCAGTAAGGTTGAACCTTCCGCTATCTTAAACACGGGCCTTTTTGACTACGACAAAGCCGAAGCCTCGGCGGGATGGATTCAGGAACTGCAAAACCGCGAAAACGGGAAAGGCCACACGCCCGAAACCGAAGAGTACGGCATATCTTCTTTTGTTTTTAGAGACAAACGACCCTTTCATCCCGAACGTTTTTGGCACTATCTGTCGGAAAACTGGCACGCGGGGATTATTCGTTCCAAAGGGCTATTTTGGATTGCTTCCCGACCCGACGAAGCCCTCAATTGGAGTCAGGCGGGTGGGTCGCTTAGGGCCGAGGGTGCTGGGGTTTGGTGGGCAAGTATGCCCTTTATGCAACGAATTCGCTATCAGGCGTTTGTGGAGAATCAAAAAGCCATCGAAAAACGTTGGGATAAACGATTCGGCGACCGCCAAAATGAGCTGGTGATTATCGGTCAGGAGCTCGACAAAGAAGTGATTGTTGGTGAGTTGGAAGCTTGTCTTTGTACCGAAAAAGAAATCAATTTTATGGAAAAAAAAGGCCGCTTCAATGACCCCTTTCCCGTAGCTTGATACAACCTTTATTTTAAATAGTTTAACTCACACAATTGTAAATCTAAAACGATGAATAAGTCACGCTTTAACCCATTTTTTTTGATGCTTTTGGGCATTGTTGTTGTACTGTCGGGCTGTAAAAAAGACGACCCCGAACCGGAAGATGAAAACGAACTCATCACGACCGTTCAGCTAAAATTTACGGACGGTACCAACGTACAGACGTTTCAATGGCGTGACATTGACGGCGACGGCGGAGCGGCTCCAACCATTCAGAACATTGCGCTCAAAGCCAACAAAACGTACAAACTCGACGTTTCGCTGCTGGATGAAAGCAAAACACCCGCCGAGGACATTACCGAAGAAGTGGAGAAGGAAAGCGATGAGCATTTACTTGTTTTTACCTCTTCGCCCTCCGCTTTGCTCACCTATACTTACGGCGATAAAGATGCCAACAACTTCCCGATCGGTATCACGGGAAGCCTGAAAACGGCGGCTGCGGGCACGGGTACGTTGCAGGTAGTGTTGCGGCATCAGCCGCCCGTTAATGGAATGAGGCAGAAAAACGGCACGGCTACCCCGGGCAGCACCGACGTGGACGTGACCTTCAACGTAACTGTGAGTAATTAGAGAGATTTCTAAGGGATGAATATTAGTTATCGGCTTTTAAGGAATGTTGCAAAACGAGTAAAGTCTCTTTTCATTGTGCGAAAAGAGACTTTACTTTTTATATAAGTTAAATTCACTCGGCAGTTTAGACTTTTACGTCAGTCACATCCAACATAAAGTTGTGCAAGTCCGTGTTTTTAACAAATGAATTGAGCAATTCGCTGCCCGGCCCAAACATGGCCAATTCGACATACTCTGCCGTGTGTACCATGCCTGCCCATCCTACCGAAGTAAACGAGGTTTGGATTTGGGCCAACTTCTGAAACGGCAGCTTACGGGCGTTGTAAATTCCATCTTCCCCCAGCAAATAGTAGTTGCTCAGAATCGTTAGTGCATCTTCGGGTTTGATGACAATACCTTGGGCGGCTTCGATGCGTTCGATGATTTGAGAAGGCGTAAAATTTTTATCAATTCCGTTCAGGAGCCACTCATTGGTTTGTTTGAAAGTAGCGATTTTATCAAAATTGGCATTAGCCTTAGAATCTGACAGCAAGGCGGGGGCGGCGTTGCCGTGGTCGGTAGTGAAGACAACGAGCGTATTTTTGTCTTTTTCGGCAAAATCAATGGCTGCTTTCAGCGCGTCATCAAACTGAATTTGCTCCCCGATAAGGGCACTGATGTCGTTGGCGTGGGCGGCCCAATCTACCTTGCCGGATTCTACCTGCAATACAAACCCGTTTGGATTTTTTTGCATGATGTCAATGGCCTTTTGGGTCATTTCGGCCAATGTCGGAGTCGTTGCTTTGAGCGTATCACTTTGGGTGCGGTCAACGGCATAAGGAAGTCCGTCGTTGTGAAATACCCCCAAAATGGGCTTGTCGGCATTCAGATTGAGCATTTCGCTGCGGTTGAGCGCCACTTGGTAGCCTGCGGTTCTGAATTCCTGCAGCAAATCGCGCTTGTCGGCACGACCTTCTTTTGAAAATACTTCGGTGCCTCCTCCCATAAGTACATCAAACTTCAGGGATAAATACTGTACCGCAATGGGGTCCATGCTGCGACTTTTGGAATTGACGCAAAAACCTGCCGGTGTGGCGTGCGTGATGGGAACGGTGGTCACACAACCCACCGCTTTACGGGCATCTTTGAATTTATGTAAAATAGGTTTATATTCTTCTCCCTTGGGGCCTATGTTGAGCACCCCATTATTGACCCGCACACCGCCTCCCCACGACGAACTCGCCGCTGCCGAATCGGTGACGAGAGAGTTGGCCGAGGCGGTATCCATGAAAGCACACTTAATGCGGTTGTCGCGCATGAGTTGCACCCAATGACTGCTGCGACCCTGTTGGCGTTGAAGCATCAAATCGGCCATGTTGAGCGTACCCGTACTCATTCCGTCACTCACCAGAAAGATGATATTTTTGACTTTACCGCGTTTTTTGGCAATAGTATCGGCTGTGATTGTAGGGTTAAAAAGCTGCGTACCAATGGCCGCCATTGAACTATTTCTAAAAAAATCTCTTCTACGCATGGTTCGAGTAAATGATTAAAATGATGTTTCAAAAGGAGGTTATCCACTATTCAAAGCTACTGATTTTGTTCTAAATCGGGCTATACTTTGTATGTGAAGATTTTGCCATCTTTCGTAGCTGCAGTCAGTAAATAACTATTGCAATACGAAATAATGAAGGAAAAACGAACTTATCACCCCAGTATAACTTAAATTTATAGATGTCGACAAAGCACCGATTGGCCAAAACTATTGCTGGATTTCCCATACGTTTAATACTCCTTTTTCGGAGGTTGCTGCCAAGCGTTTTTCGTCATTTGACCAAGTCAAAGTAGTGATGCTACCGTTGAGTTCCCACTCGGTTTGTATGTACTCAGTAGCAGGATAATCCCAAATGATAATACGCCCTTCTGCATCGCCTGATGCAGAAAGACGACCTTTTTTTTGGGTAATAAGCTGCGTAACAGGGGCTTCGTGATCATCAAGCTTGACAGGTCGGCTACCTTCTGGACTTCCTTGCTCGCTCCGCATCTTCCAGGCAATTATCATGCGTTTTGCTGCTGTAAAGATGTATTGACTACTGGGCAGCCATGCCAAATGTTCAATTTTCTTGGGATAGCCCGTCATCTCCAAATCTTCACCCTCGTTATAAGGCAACAACCAGAAATGGAGGCACTTGTCTTGCGTACCTGCCGCCACAAATCGTCCGTTGGGACTCACCGCCAACGACACAAACGAAATGGGGTAAGGCATTACTTCCAATTGGTAATCGTTATTGATAAACTGATACAAATTGACCCCTCCGTAGTAGTCCGCCGCTAATTTTTGACCATTTTCTGAAAAACTAAGCCCCGAAACTGTGCTGTCATGGCAACTAAAATGATAGCGTAATGTCATATTTTGGTCAAATATTTTGAGACTTTTACCCGCCGAAACAGCCAGTAATTGCGTTTGTGGACTGTAAACAAGTTGCTCTACCCACGTACGAGGCTGTTGGTCGTTGATAATGAAACTACCCATCAAATCCCTGGTTTCGACGTTCCAGATATTTAATTTACCATCTTGTCCAGCCGTAGCAAGACGTACATCGTCGAGCCAAACTACTTTTGTACAACCTACTTTATGGGCTATCAAGGTAGTTTCGATACCCATTAGATTTTTTATGAATACTTCACCGCCCGCAAGTGCTACCGCCAAACAGGTATCGGAGGGATTCCAAGCGCAGTCGATGGGGTAGTCGGCAAGTGTAGTTGTAAAATATTGCTTTAATCTAACCATTGATTTGTCGTTATTGTTAGGCTATACAGCCAAAGAAATCACGGGTAAGTTCGGTGCGGTCGAGGTTGCGGCCAATAAAAACCAACTGGTTGAGTCGCGGCTCGTTGGTTTCCCACAATTTACCCTCGGTCGAGTCAAACAGCATGTGTACACCCTGATAAATGTAGCGGAATGGGTCGTATTTGATACTCAAAATACCCTTCATTCGGAAAATATCCTGCCCTTTTTCGCGCAGTAAATAGGTGAGCCATTCGTTGAGTTTCATGGGGTCGAGGTCTCCTTCGTACGCTATACCCACCGATGTTACGGTTTCATCATGCTCGTGGCTGTGGGCAAAAGCTTTGGTTTCTACGGGTTCGATACCCAGGCCGTTTTGGGTAATTGTACCATTGAATTCGTCCAAACCGTGTTGGCTAAAAAGCACATAAAATCCCGTACGCGGCGCTACGATTTGGTACGTTTGAACTTCTTGGCGCAAATCGAGTTCGTACAAATGAAACCCCGGCTTGATTTCTTCTTCAATTGGCGGGTCGGCAATCTCAGAAAATATATAAATACTCTGCTTTTTGGCTATTAAGAACGCCTCGTCGCTGGTATCAGGTAAGGGCAAAAACGTCAGGTTCATGGTGTCATCCGGACCTACTTCCAACGTCAAATCGTATTCGCCCGCATTAAGGTGTAAAACGGTGGCTTGCTCAAAAGGCACTTCTTCTTCCAGAAATTCGGGATTGAGCAGTGTTTTAGCGTCGAGGTCAAATGCCTTTACATTTAACACTTTATCTAAGTCAATTTGGGCGTTTTGGGTGCGGTAAATCTTGGCTTGTGAGTTCATGGCACGAATTCTGGCTTCGAGTTTTTCGAGTTCTTGGGGTGCCACAAGGTCGGTTTTGTTGAGCAGCAGCACGTCGGCAAAAGCAATTTGCTCTTTGGTTTCATCCGAGTCGTCAAGGTGCAGCCACACATGTTTGGCGTCTACTACTGTTACGATACCGTCGAGCTGAAACTTCTCCTGCATCTCATCGTCCACAAAAAAAGTCTGCGCTACGGGTGCGGGATTGGCCATGCCCGTGGTTTCGAGCATGATATAGTCAAACTTGTCTTTGCGCTTCATCAACTGGCTTAAAATCCGAATCAAATCGCCGCGTACAGTGCAGCAGATGCAGCCATTGTTCATTTCAAATATTTCTTCGTCGGCATTAATAACAAGTTCATTATCAATACCAATTTCGCCAAATTCGTTTTCAATCACGGCTACGCGCTTACCATGTTGTTGGGTCAGGATGTGGTTGAGGAGGGTGGTTTTGCCCGACCCTAAAAAACCCGTCAAAATTGTTACTGGTACTTTTTCTGATGGTTTCATTCGTTTTTTTCGATTATTAAGCACGCACCAATGGTCTATACTTCCAACGAAGCAGCGGCGGGGGTTAGTTGGTTGGTATTTGCATTGTACAAAATCAAATCATTGAGCGGTTGGTTGTTACACAGGTGTTCGTCCACAATTCGTCGGGCTACTTCTGCATCTACTTTTTGGTACCAAAGTCCATCAGGCTGCACAATCATAATGGGTCCATCTTGGCAGCGACCGTTGCAAAGGGTTTTGGTGGTATGAATTTGTTCGGAAAGCCCTAACTCGGCCACTCGCTCGCGCAGTACCATAATGCTGTCTTCGGCTCCGTTGTTTTTGCAAGTACCTCCTACACACAAAAAAAGATGCTTTTTAACAAGTATTAAGTCTTTGGTTGCCATATTGTTATGTATTTTTTATTCTAACCAGCCTTCTACAATTGTAATAAAAAACATAAATCCAATGCCACATAAAATAATGATTCCTTGTCCAATCTGGTGTCTTGTACGGATGCTATTGTGTAGCTCCGGAATGAGGTCGCAGGCGGCAATATAAATGAACCCTCCCGCGGCAATGGGCATTAGATAGACCACGGGCAGGTCGATCCAAGTCCCCAAAAACAGCGTTAGTACTGCCCCTAACGTACAGGTAAGTGAGCAAAGAAAATTGTACCAAATGGCCTTGCGGGGGCTATAGCCACCGTAAATCAGCGAGCCTGTGTCACCAATTTCTTGCGGAATTTCGTGAATAATGATGGCGATTGTGGTGGTAACACCTATGACAGGACTTACCAAAAAACTACCCGCGATGAGCGTACCGTCAATAAAATTATGGATGGCATCGCTAATGAGATTCATTTGAGCAATAGGCTTGATGCCATGCGAGTGACGACTTCCGTAAGAACGCACTACTTTTTCAACAATGAAAAACAATAATATACCTCCCAAAACCACCATCAGTACATTTTTAACCTTACCTGTGCGCTCGACAGCATCGGGAATGAGGTGCAGGAAAGCATCACCCAAAAACACACCCACCGACAGGCTAATCAGAAATTGCAATGATTTTTGTAGTTTTTTTGGATTGATAAACAGGGCAAAATAACCCACCAAAGCCACTACGCTTATGCTCAAAGATGCCAACAAAACCCAAATCCAAAGCATAGCTGTTTGATTCATTATCTAATTTTTTACACAAACTTACGTTACTTTTGCAACATTGTTGCAAAAGTAACAACAAAAAATTTATATAGTTTACAAAGAATGGTCCACTTTTTGCACTATTGTTGCAAAAACTAAAATCATAGAATTTATGCAATTCACGAAGAATAGCGTACTAATCGTCGCACTCGTTGGCTTGGTAGCTTGGACAAGTGCCAGCCCTTTGACAATTACGTGGAATAACCTCAAAGACGTGAAATACCAAAAGAAATTTTATGCCGAAGTCGGTGAGTATTTTCTCTACCCTACCTTTGGGAAATTCCTAAGGCAACTCAACGGTAAACCCGTTAGTATCAACGGTTACGTAATACCCGTAGATACCGAGGGTAATGTCTATGTAGTATCAAAATTCCCGATGGCGCAATGTTTTTTTTGCGGTTTGGCGGGGCCTGAAACCATCATCATGCTCAATTTCAAAAAGAAACCCCGCCGCATGAAAACCGATGAAAAACGCTGCTTTACAGGACGGCTGCGACTCAATTCAGAAAGCATCGAAGAACTCAATTTTATTTTGGAAGAGGTAACATTTTGTGAGTAATGGTAACGGTTACTTTTTCTTCTGGACAGCCTTCCACATCTCCAACGCCCGTAGTGAGCTATCGGGGCGCATAAATTGGGTTCTTAGTTTTTTGTAATCAGCTAAAACAACCGCTGCTTTTTGGTAAATAGTTGAGTCGGTTTCGGTGGGTTTGTAGCCTTTCGGCACAGCATATACAAAATGCCCTGCGCGTTTGATAAAAACAGGAATACTGAAAAAATCACGCTTCACAAATTGTTTGGTACGGGCTTCTGACTGGGAAGCGTCCACAAAAAAATCTACGGCGTGTTTGGGATAGCCAAACAGGTAGCCGTAGCCCCGAAACCGCTCATACTTGCTTTCGTATTCGATGGTGTTAATCAAAATTTCGGGTTCGGTACTCGGCACAAAACCCCATTGCCCAAAAAACGCCTGCCGTTCGGCTACCATTTTGGCCATGGTGCTGCGCCGATAGGCATTGATCTGCATAATGCGCTTGCCATCGTAATCTTGCTTAAAAGGACTGATGATAAAACCTACATCGGCTGTTTCGAGGGCATCTAATACTTTCTGGTAACGTTCCAATTGTTGTAGATAACTGATATTCTTTGAGATAGTGATGGCTTCGTCAACACCTGATGAGTCTTTTCGGGCCAGCGGTAAACTCAAATTACAAATACTACTCATGGGTTTCATGTCGGAAAGCAACGTATAAAGTGCCTCTTGGTCGAAGCCCAATGTGAGCAACGAATCCGCCAACTTGTGGTCAAAATCAGCATTTTGGTTGCGCTGTGTGAGCGGTTGCGACGTGCTACAAGCCAGCGTACTAAATACAAATAAGAGAGAAAGGAAGTTAGCCCCAAACGGGGTTTTGCGTTGGTTTTTCATGATTTTTAGTAAAGTATTGAGTAGTTAATTTGTACAGACTGTCTGTTACCCAGTGTGCTGTTGCGTTGTGTTTGGGCCGTAATATTGATTCGATTCCACAAATTGGGGAAGCGGCCAAACTGCCAATCAACGCCCGTCGAAACATTGATAATCAACCCATTGGCCGAAATAAATTCGTAATCGGGTCGTACCAAAGTGGCGGTGAGGGGAGTGGGGCGATTGGCCGCAAAAGCCCGCGCCAAACGCGCTCGATAGCCCGTTTCTATGCCATACCACAACCACACTTTTCTGATAGGGCGGCGTTCGTACGAATCGACGGTGAGGGTCAAGTTACTGATGTTCCAATCAGTGCGCGAAATTTGGTCGCTTTGTTGTAAAATTTGTAGTTTAGATTTCAGAAAAAGATGCCGAAAAAGCCCCGTCTTGTTTTGCCAAAAACCATATTTACCGCTTGCTGTGAGCCAATTGTAGCTGACGCTATTAGCCATCAAAATTGGGTCACGCCCGCTGCCATTTTGGTTCAAAAGGTGCAGTACTGCCGTCCAATTTTGCCTCTGTGCAGGTTTATTCCAACTCAAAAATAACTCGCCGATAGACTCACCAAAATCACCGCCGTTGGTGGGCGTAGCAATACCCTCACGGATTTTTTCTTGCCGAAATCCCCCACCCATTTGTACCAACCACTGGGTATTATTTACTGTAAAGTACTGGTATTGAAGCAGTAACTTATAGACATTTCCTACCATTTGCCGCTCGGCCGTTACGGTGGGTGTACGACTAAATGTACCATATCCACGCAAACGATACAACAACGGAAACTCGTCTGAGTAATAGCCCACCTCATTTTCTTCTTGTTTTAAACCAATATGCCCCACCAAGCCCCAATGAGTGCGGGTATTCGCTTGAAAGTGAAGCGCAGGTCGTAATTCTAAGTTTCGCAGGCGATAAAACGGCTTCGGGTCTCGGGTACGCGCACCTTGCCCCACGTGGTAGTTGATTCCCAAACCCGTCCGCCAACGCCCCGCCCACACGGGCGACCCCACGGCAATCTGCGCTCCAATATGGTCGCGTTGCCAGTCGCCAGCGAGCGTATCGGCCCAAATAAACGGGTTGCCGTCGAAGGGGTCGTTCACGTGGCTGTACGCGAGAGAGCGGTCTTGGCTTTTTTGGTGGTCAAACCGACCAAAATAAGTCCACGTTCCTATTTGTCTTAAACCTTCGGTGTGAAGCGAAAAATATTGGCGGGTCTTTGGTTCTTGCGGACGGCGAAACGTACCCCCTGTTTGATTATAAGCCAGTTGCGTACGGCCAAACTGTGGCTGCAGCCACCAAGCCAATGCTGCCGCATTCTGTCCATTTTGCCAAAAAGAGGGCGTATATTGGCTGATATGAATCAAAAGCGAATCAAAATGAGCCATTTGCGCACTTGCCACGAATGGAAAAACCAGCAATAAAAGTAAGATGCGTAAATTTGACATTGTTTTAAAATAACGTAAAAACAACCTTATCAAGATACAAAGTCTTGATAAGGTTGTCATATGATATGCTCCTAAAATCCTTTGGGCGTAGGCGCGTCAATTTTTTGAAAATCATTAGTCGAGTTGTTGGTATCTTGCAATACACGACGGCTGCCGATGGTCGCCGCTACCTTCCGACGCGCACTTTGCATATTGTAGGTGTTGTCGGCAAAGAAAAAGCCCGCGTCTAAGGCCGTAGGTACGCGCTTGAAGTTACTGCTGTTGCCATTTTGAACGGCCTCGAAAGCGTCAATAATTTGGGCGTTGGGTAATTTGATACGCGGTGCCAAAGTAGAACCTGGAATGGCTGTTTTTTCAAGTTTATCAAAATCGGGTGTACGGAAAATGACTACGCCTGGGCCAAAAACGGGTAAAAGCCAGTCAAAACCACCCGTAAAATACAGCCGCTCCAAGTTGGGTACGGCGGGGGCATCTGCATCGCGATTGTCGGGACGTTCGTTGAAGGTTTCCCAATCTGCCTTCGACAAGTCAACGGGGCTGTTAGGATTCAAAGTGGGGTCTTTGTGGTTCACACCGTCTTGGGCAATGATGATGCTCTGTCCTGGCAATAATGGTCGTTCTTTTCCTTTGCCAGGGATCCGCCACACACTACTCAAATAGGTATTGGCCATATCTGCCTGAAATTCAGTAGGTCTGGTCGCAGTGTTGATTTGTCCTGAAGGCCCATAAACGTCGGCAATACAGAGGCCATCTACAAAAATGGTGTCAGTAGAGTTGTTGTAAATTTCGACGAACTGGTCTGAAAAATAGGTGCCGCCTGCTGCTGTTCTTGAACCCGTGTAATAAACTTCTTTGATGACCAAATTGCCCAAAGCCGACCCTGCCAAGCGCAGTTCGAGGGCAAGTGGGCTGGGAGTTTCCATGATAACCACGCCGTTGCGGCTGGCGTTAAGTTCGAGGGCTTGGGCAAAGCCCGTGAGGCTTTGGGCTTCCATGGCGGTGAGCGATTTACTGGCGGCAAGGTCGTAAGTGCCTGGCAAAACATCCGTAAAAGCCGCCGTTCCGTTGGCATCGGTGGTAGCAGTTTGGGCTGCGCCGTCGGCTTTGTTGGTGAGCGTTACTTTCACGCCCACAGCGTTGGGCTGGCTATAATTGTTCGGAAAAAGTACCTTCACGTTTACAAGGACCGTTGGTACTACGTCTTTGTTACAACTACTCATACAAAGCCCCAAAACGAGCATGACGAAGCTACTAAAAAGGATTTTTTTCATTTGTTTGAATGTGGTTTAAATTATAAAAATAGTTGATTATTAAAAAGTTACGTTAAATTCAGCCCCAAAAAACAGCGGTTCGTTGCGCCGCACAAATGACTGCGAGCGCGGGTTTAAATACAGTGGGCGGCTGCCCATGAAGTTGTTGGCATAAAAAGAAAACCCGTAGCCACGCTTCCATTCTTTGGTTACGCGAAAATTGAACAAATGCAAAGGTGGTGGCGTAACCAGTAGCCCTGTGGTGCTGCTAACGGGACGTTGCAACCCTACAAATTCGGGACTTTGAGCTTGTTCAGGGGTGAGCATTACAAATGTTCCCTGCCGATTGAGATAACCTAACGGCAACCCCGAAAGCGGCTCGGCGGCACTACGGTCGAGCCAGATGGTTTGCCACAAAGCCGACACCACCAAACCTAATTTGGGTACGTGGTGAATAAACCGCAAACTGGTATTGAACCGCTCGGCGCGCTGACGCACGCCCGACTGATAGACAGGAACGCGATTGGGCGTATTGTTGCTAAAAATGGCGCGGTCAGCGTCCATAAACGCACCGTCGTCGAAACTAACGGTACGAATAAACGCCCCCGTAAGGTTGCACGATGTGCGAATGGCCTTCCACTCGGCTACGTCAAACGTAAATTCTACGCCCCTATTTTGGTAAGTACGGTTATTGACGGGAATATCATACCCCGCAAAAAACGTGTCCACGCGTACTGGAACGGGATTTAGTACGGGCGGCTTTCCCACGGGCGCACTCAAAATACCGTATTTGGGTACGGCGTAGGGCGTTACGACACGGTTGAAACCAAATGCCCCTGTGGTTTTTTCTTGGAATACTGTAACAGAACCGCTTACTTGTTTCTTCTGAAAATCAAGACCCAGTTCAACTTTGTCCGAACGGTAGGGTTTGAGTGGTTGGTCGTCTAAATTTACCACGCGGGTGGTCATTACTACTAATCTTTCGGCAGCATTAACGGCAAAATAATTGAAGTTTACTAAATCAAAAAAACGCTGGCCTGGGTACAAAAAATTGAGTGTTGGCGACTTGGCCGTTGTGCCATAACCCGCTCTTAACCAAATATTTGATAGGACTTCAACGGCAAAATTAAGGCGCGGGGCTGGAATAGTACCATACTTGCTTTTGAACACCGAAACGGGGGCAACATTGTCGAACCGAAATCCCATTTGAAAGATAAAATTGCGATTGGCAAATGTTCCCGAAATGCGGTCTTCGGCATAATAAGTGAGCTGCGGTAAGGCAGGAATAGCGCGAAACGAGCGGGGTCTGTCGCCCACGCTATAATTTTGGCGCGGTGGGCGAGTAGGATCAAAAACACGACCATCGCCAAAGTTTACATCCAGGCGGTATTCCACACCTATGACTAAGTTATGGCTGATTCCCAAAAACGATTTAGCGGCGGGCAGCACCCAATTGGCTTCGAGGTTGGCATAGACGTTCAGCGGTCGGCCTGAGACGGTGGTTTGGTTTAAATACTCACTTTCGCCAAAACGCGCTACTTGCGTAGTGTCGGTGGTGGCATTGGTTACAGGAAATAAATCGCGAGTGATAAGTTCTTGATAGAAAGCATCTTGCACCGAATATGTGGCGGCGGCCAAGTATTTCAAACTATGCAACCACACTTTGCCTGTGCGCCACTTGCCCTCGGTACTGAGCTTGAAACCACGGTCGTTGGCGCGTCTAATGCGCTGGTAGCGCAGGTCGTCAGGGTCGCGTTTAAGTTCGTCGAGAGTGAGATAACCCGATGCAATAGAGGTAGTTACGAAGCGTTTTTCGGTGTCCCAAGCTTTGCGCCACGCCAGTTGTCCGTTGAGGCGGGTATATAAATCCAGCACACTGCGGGGGTCGGCTTGCGAGCGCAGTACGTCCACACTGGCGTTCATGGTACCCCCTTTTTCGCCCAATTTAAACCCCGACATCAGCGCGGCTTGTGCCAAATTAGGGTTGAGTCGCACGCGCATTTCTGGTCGAAACGTACCGATTCTTGAATTGACAATGACCAAACCTGACGTTAAATCGCCGTAGCGCGCCGACGGAATACCACGAATGACTTCGATGGATTCGATGTTGTCGGCCCCGATTTGGCGCAAATCCATACCGCGCCCCGCCACCGACGAAAACGGCGGCAACGAACCTGCGGCTGAGTTCAAGATGGTGAGGTCGGTTTGCAAATTGGCGTTGTTAGAAACTGGCACGCCGTCTTGCACAATAGCCGTACCGAGGGCGTTGGCGCGGGCGGCATCGGTGGTAGAAGGCACTTGTCGCAGGTTGATTTGCTGGGCATTGACCAAATTTGGATTGACTGCCAACTGTCCTGGAATAAGCTGCAATACATCGCCCAAACTCGTGGGTTGTACGTGAATCATGGCCGATTTTTCGATAACCGACGACGAGCCAACGCGCTGTTCTTTGGCCACTACCGACACTTCCAGCAAGTCGAAAGCACGCTCTTTGAGCCTTACAATAAGCAGTGAGTCGCCCAAAGGAACAGGAATGATGTCAGAAATGAACCCCATCCGTGTGATTTGCAACGAGTATTTACCGCGATTGAGGTTCTTGAAACTGAACGTACCATCTTTTGCCGAAATCTGCACCGCGCCCAAGGGCAGAATTTGCACAATAGCATCTTCAACGGGCTGGGCGGATCGTTCGTTCAATATTTTACCCTGCACCTGCCCACGTTGGGCAATGGATACCGAGGAAAGCAGCAGCAGAGCCGTTAAAATGAGATAAGTATTACTTTTCAATGATTTCTATTTTTGCAACAATGTTGCAAAAATAGCATATAAAGACTAGAACTACTACAATAAGCTCAAAAATTTGGGTTTATTGCAATAAGAAAACAGAAACATTAGTCTAACTACCACCCAAAATACCCTTGCGGCTTCACACCTTTGTCACGCATGTACATGATACACTGCCCACGGTGGTGAATGATGTGGTTTTCCATGGCATAAAACAGCCGCCACATCGGAATTTCACCGCCCGTGAAGCCCGTTTTTTCGTAGAGTTTGGCTTCGGGAAGTTCAGCAATGGTCATTTTGACAAAGGCATACATGGCCTTTACTTCTTTAATAAGCTGCTCTTTGGGCATTTGAACAGGCAATTTGCGGCCTTCGTTGGGGTTTTTTACGCCCGTACGCCCCGAAATTTGGTTGAGCGTATAGACCACACAATGCCGAAACTGCTCAGTAAAAGTCATCACTGAGTCCACAGTTTTGTAGGTGTAATGTTCGGCGGGCATTTGTTCGCAGATGGTCAGTGTGTATTTTTCAGACATTTCGTAAGCCTCAATCAACTCTTGGCGTAGTTCGGCAGTACGGTTTTGAGCGTAGGCATATTGGCCTAAAAATAAAACAAAAATAAGTGACATTTTTTTCATACTATATTGGTTTTAAGCGTTTTCTAACACAAAAATCATTCGGGGAGAGGTCGATAGCTCAAAGGGTTGGAGGTGATAATTGCCCCAAAGTTGGCTGATTTTTAATTGATTTTGTTCAAAGTAAGCCTCAAATTCTTCTCTTGAAATGAGTTTTACTTTTTCGTAAAAAAGATGCGATTTGCCTTCGACTTCAAAGGCGATTTGCTTCACAATCCATTGGTCTTCAACATAGCGTTTAATCTGAAAAGTGATACCCCCTGTGCGTTTGATTTCTTCGGCCACAAGTTGCTGACGCACCTGCTCAGGGTTTAGAAAATCAATAACAAGGAGGCCCTCGGGTTTAAGGGCAGCTTTCATGGCTTGCAACGCCCGTAGGTTGTCGGCGGGGTCGTCAAAATACCCAAAACTGGTAAATAGATTGAGTACTGCATCAAATTTTTTGGGCGCATACACTTGCCGCATATCGTGTACGGCAAAATGCAGCATTGGGTTGTCGAAGCGTTGGGCAAAGCGAATATTTTGCGGCGAAAGGTCGAGTCCCGTAACGTCAAAGCCTTTTTGGTTGAGATAAATGGCATGGCGACCACGGCCACAACACAAATCAAGAAGTGTAGCATTGGCACAAAAAGAGAGCTTGCCAGCCAGATTATCAATCAACTGATGGGCTTCTTTATTGTCGCGGTGCTGATATAAAATATGGTAGTAAGGGCTGTCAAACCACTCCCCAAACCACTCTTTACGGGGTTTTGTCATCTGGGGCTACGCGGTTATGGGCTTGCTCAAACACTGCCGCAACATTTTTTCAAAACCTGCGGGTTTGAGCAATTTACCAATAAAAACAATGCGACTTATTTTCGGCTCATTTGGCTCCCACTCTCGGCCTGGTTCGATGGCCAAACTCTTGCCCACCGACTGCACAATGAGCTTTTCGGGGTGTTCGTTGCTATACACTATGCCCTTGACCCGATACACATCTTTGGCCTGAAAAAGCAAAAAGACTGTTAAGCGGTGGTTCAATTCGCGCAAATCAAATGGCTCATCAAACCGAAAACTCAACGAAACAATGTCGCCGTGGGCATGGTGGTCGTGCTCGTGGTCATGTGCGCAAGTGTGGTCGTGCGTGCAGGTGTGGGCTTTGGCTTCCTTTTTTTGTTCATTTTTGAAATCTTGGTCGCGTTCAAGCGCGAAAATTTCGTCAATGGGATAGGCATTTTTATGGCCTATCATAATTTTAGCAAAAGGATTCAAGCCTTCGAGTATGGTTTTGATTTGCTGCACATAAGCGGGCGAAACGTTGTCGGTTTTGTTGATAAGAATCACGTCGCTAAACGAGATTTGTTTGATGGCCTCGGTGGTATCGCGCAGTTGGTCTTCTACGAGTTCGGAATCAACAAGGCACACCACCCGTTTCAAATCAAATTCTTTGGCAATGGCCGGGTCGCTCATAAACGGAACAGCCACACCCGCAGGGTCGGCAATACCCGTGGTCTCAATAATCAACTCATCGAAAGTGTCACGTTTGACGTAGAGTTCGTTGAGCAGTTCGTAGAGGTTATCGTTGAGGGTACAGCACAAACAGCCGTTGTTCAATGAGAAGAGGTCGTCGTCGGCTTTGATAATGAGTTCGCTATCAATGTCTTCCTCACCAAATTCGTTTTCAATAATGGCAAATCGGGTACTGCTTTTTTGTTTCAGGGCAGCGTTCAAAAACGTCGTTTTTCCTGCGCCCAAAAACCCCGTTAAAAGGGTTACTTGTTTTGACATGGTATGGGTTATTTAGTAGATTCTAAAAATGACAGTTCGGTTTTTTGGGGATTGAGCTTTCGGTAAAAACACGCTTTGCGATGCCGCCAGTCGGGGCCAAAGGTGTGGCAAACACCCTCTCCCAACAATGTGACCTGATACACGACCGCGTCTTGGTCGCAGTCCACCCAGATATCATCCACCCGCAAAAAATCGCCCGAAGTTTCTCCTTTTACCCAGAGTTGTTGGCGTGAGGTGCTAAAAAACGTGGCCATGCCCGTTTGAAGGGTATGCTCAAAAGCTGCCTCATTGATTGAGGCCAGCATCAGGATTTTTCCCGAACTACTTTCCTGCACTGCCACGGGCAGCAAGCCGCCGCGTTTTTCAAATTGCAGGTGCAGTTGAGTGGACTTTTCGAGGCTTATGGGTTCAAAATCAGGGTTCATTTTCTAAATAAATCATTGCGTTTGGGTACAGGGTCGTGGCCGCCCCAGGGATGACAAGTCGAGAGGCGTTTCAAGCCCAGCCATGTGCCTTTAAACGGCCCCCACTCTTTTATGGCTTCTATCATGTACTGCGAGCAGGTGGGGGTGTAACGACACGAGTTGGGCAAATAAGGCGAGAGTGCGGCCTGGTAAAACCGTACCAATCCAATCAATACACTCTTTGTCAGTTGTTTAAGCATGGATACTCGACAGGTCTAACTTCATTTCTCGGCGGTAAATATCTATAAAATCCGATAGGTGCATATCGCCCAAATCGCCCGCTCCGTGCTTGCGTACTGATACGCTTCTTTTAATCATTTCTTGCTCGCCCACAATCAACATAAACGGCACTTTCTGCACCTCGGCATCACGAATTTTACGGCTTATTTTTTCTTCGCGCTCGTCAATGGCCACCATGAGGTCGGTTTCTTCCATGATGGTACGCATCACTTCGTAGGCATAGTAGTTGTATTTGTCCGAAATGGGTAGAATCCTGACGGGTTCCGGGGCAAGCCAAGTCGGGAAATTACCGCCCGTACTTTCGATCAGCAGTGCAATGAATCGTTCCATGGAGCCAAACAGCGCACGGTGAATCATCACAGGTCGGTGGGTTTCGTTGTCGTTGCCCGTGTATTTGAGGTCAAAGTTTTCAGGCATCATATAATCAACCTGAATGGTGCCGATTTGCCATTTACGCCCAATGGCATCGCGCACCATAAAATCAAGTTTGGGGCCATAAAAAGCCGCTTCTCCTTCTTTGGTGGTGGTTTTCATCCTCCGCTCTTGGGTGGCTTCCACAATGGCACTTTCGGCCATATTCCACATCTCGTCAGTCCCCAAATACTTTTGTTTATTAGCGGGGTCTCGCAGTGAGATTTGGGTTTGAAACTCACTGAACCCCAGTTTACTATACACAAAATTTACTAAATCTACCACCTTCAAAAACTCAGCTTTGAGTTGATCAGGGCGGCAGTAGATGTGAGCATCATCTTGCGTAAAACCACGTACCCTCGTGAGGCCGTGCAGCTCGCCACTTTGTTCATAGCGATATACCGTACCAAACTCAGCGTATTTTATAGGCAACTCGCGGTAGCTATGAGGCTTAGCATTGTAAATTTCGCAGTGGTGCGGGCAGTTCATGGGTTTCAAAAAAAACTCTTCATTTTCTTCGGGTGTATGAATCGGCTGGAATGAATCTTTACCATATTTAGCATAATGTCCCGATGTAATGTAGAGTTCTTTTTTACCAATGTGCGGTGTAGAAACGTGCTGATAGCCTGCACGGGTTTGGACACGCCGCAAAAACTGAATCAGATTTTCGCGCAAGGCTGCGCCTTTGGGTGCCCAAAGCGGCAAGCCCATTCCTACCGATTCGTTGAAATAAAATAAGTCTAATTCGCGGCCTAATTTGCGGTGGTCGCGTTTTTTGGCTTCTTCGAGGGCGAGCAGGTAGTCGTCAAGTTCCGATTTTTTGGGAAACGAAATGCCATAGACCCGCGTCAGCATTTTGTTGTTTTCGTTGGCGCGCCAATAAGCCCCCGCTACCGATATGAGTTTTACGGCTTTGATGGGCGAAGTATCGGGAATGTGCGGCCCCGCGCAGAGGTCGGTGTAGCTGCCCGTTTCATAAAATGTAATGGTACCGTCAGACAGTCCTTCGAGTAATTCGAGCTTGTAGGGGTCATTTTTGATTGTAAAAAAGTCAATGGCCTCATTTTTAGCTATTTCCTTTCGGATATTGGTATGCTTTTGCCGTGCCAGTTCAAGCATTTTAGCTTCTACTTTGGCAAAATCAGTTTCGGTAAATTTATAATCGCCAAAATCCACGTCGTAGTAAAATCCCCGCTCAATGGCAGGCCCTGTGCCAAATTTGACCTCAGGGTAGAGTTCCTGAAGCGCATAGGCCAGCAGGTGCGCCGAACTGTGCCAGAAAGCAGCCTTGCCTTCGTCGTCTTTCCAAGTCAACAACCGCACTTTGGAATCGTGGGCAATGGGGCGCGCCCTATCCCATATTTCGCCATTTACATCGGCGGCAATTACCTCGCGGGCCAGTCCTTCGATGATAGATTGGGCAATCTCTAAGCCCGATACAAAGGGGCAGTCGAACTCCCGAACGCTGCCGTCGGGTAGGGTGATTTTGATCATTACTTTGGAGAAATTATATTTTTTTATGTTCGTTACAAGTGGGGCAAGTGCCTGTGATAAGTACGTTTTGATTTTGCAAAACATATCCCTGAGGTAGGGCAACGGGCAAAACGATGCTATTTTCAATGGCCTCAATATGACCACAATCGGTACATTTGAAATGGGCATTTTCAGCTTTATTTTCACCACGGCACAGCAGAAAGCGTTGACCTCTTTCGTCCAATATCTTGCTAACCAATCCTACTTCTATCAAAGTCAGTAGGGTACGATAAACCGTTACACGATCGGCTTCGAGCGTCAGTTTCTGCTCAATTTCGTGTTGCGAAAGCGCGTAAGAGTGATTCATCAAGATTTCGACTATCTGCTTACGGGTAGGCGTGAGACGCAACCCGTGCTGTTTTAGAGATTCATCAACTCTATCCATCTTTTTGAAAGTCTTTGAATAACAAACTTGGTTGAATATCTTCGTTGTGCTGGTATTTCCCGCTTTGATAAGGTACATAATCGCCTTTGAGCGTATGGTAATAAATCTGGCAAATGTCCACGCCCGCATAAATCTTGATGGGCTGTACGCAAAATAGTTCGAGGGTCCAGAAGCCCGCAAAGCCAACGTCGCCAAAACCCGCCGTTACGTGTACAAACAGCCCCAGTCGTCCTACCGACGAGCGGCCTTCGAGCATTGGCACGAGGTTTTCGGTGCGGGTATGTTCTACGGTTCGACCTAAGTACAGGCGGTTGGGCTGCATCAAAAAGCCCTCTGCCGGAATGATAACTCGACACGCTTTATTTTCTTGCTTCATATCCAACAAGTGATCATCGTAAACCAATAACTCGTTGTGCAACCGTAAGTTATAACTGTTGGGGTTGATGCGTTTTTCGTCGAATGGTTCGATAAAAATATCTTTCCCGTGTCGTTTTTTAATTTCTAAACCTGATAGTATCATTTTTATATGCAACAATGTTGCAAATTTATACAGAATATTTTATCTTTGCAACATTGTTGCATGAATACAAGCCAGATTCATGCAACAAACTGCCTAATTCTCATAATTGTGCAATGCCCATTTACCATATATAATACAAACCACAAAAGCTCATCAAACCCATCTATTGTATGATTCGTTTATTTACTATTCTGTTTTTTGTCTCAATTAGTTATTTACAGGGCCAGACCATCAAGGGGAAGGTAACCGATGCTTTCACCAATGAAAAAATCGTTGGGGCTTCCGTAAAAATGTTAAACACTGATAAAGGAACCGTGACTGACGCCGAAGGAGCGTTTTCTTTGGAAGGGAAAGGCGTAATTGTCGTTTCGTTTATTGGTTACAAAACCTACCAAGGCAAGGCAAACGGTGATTTTGTAAGCATTGAGTTATCGCCCGAAATCCAAAATCTGCAAACCGTTGAAATCGTAGGGCGGGCTGCCAAAGATTACAATAGCGATTATTCGTTTTCGGCAACCAAAATCGCCATCAAAAATAAGGAATTGCCACAGGCCATGAGCACCGTGACCAAAGAACTGATAGCCGACCGGGGAGCGTTTCAGTTGGCCGATGCCGTGAAGATAGCGAGCGGTGTATCTCCTTCGAGTTTTTATAACCAGTACAATATCAGGGGGATAAGCCAAAACGAAGAAGGGCAGATTATCAACGGGATGCGTACACGTCAGTTTTATTTTCTACAACCACTTACTACCAACATTGAGCGGGTAGAAGTGTTGAAAGGACCCGCTTCGGTAACTTTTAGCAGTGTGGACCCTGGCGGAAGCATCAACATGGTCACCAAAAAACCATTGACTCAGAAAAGACATGAAGTGAGCCTGAGCGCGGGGAGTTTCAGCACCATTCGCGGGGCAATGGATTTTACGGGGCCGCTGAATGAATCAAAAACTTTATTGTACCGCCTTAACGGGGCCTATCAGGAGGCGCGTTCTTACCGCGATTTGGTAGGGAATAAATCGGTGTTGATTTCACCTTCGTTTAGCTATATTCCCAATAGTGCGACGTCGATGAATGTCGAAATGATTTTCAGTAATATGTCGGGCAACCTTGACCGTGGACAGCCGATTTTTGGGGCGGTAGCGGGCAAAACCAATCTCAACAGTACGCCCATCAGCCTCAATTTAGGTGCATCCAATGACTTCTTCAAGTCGAAAGAATTGATTTTGATGGCGAACCTTTCGCATAAATTCACCGAAAAAATCAGCTTCAATGCCTCGTACATGAAGCAGACTTGGACCGAAGATTTGCAGGAACACCGTACCACCAACGCTTTTGCCAGTGACATCACGGGTGCGCAGGTGACGAGCCTTGTTCAGATGCAATTGGTGCAACGGAAACAATTCTGGAATACAGACAACCTAAACGCCTACTTCAACTTCAATTTTGATTGGGGAAAGACTACTCATAAGCTTCTGATAGGGTATGATTTGCAGGATTGGCGCAAACTCAAAGGGGGTGGACAAAACGCTGCCCGCGGGTTTCTGCTGAAAGACGGCTCGGTGGCGAGCAGTTTTGTCGTGGCCAATGCTGCTAACTATCAGACAATCAGTGTTGGGGGCAAAACCCTTCCAAGACCCAACGTTAACTATTTTGACCTAAGCAATCCCACTTACACGGTCAGAAATCTGAACGATTATACCATGAATAGCCGCGTAGCGGTGCCTTCTGCACTCACTACCACCAACGCAATATATGTGCAGGAACAAATCAAAATCGGGAGATTTTCCGCTTTGCTGAGTCTTAGAAGCGAATGGTTTGAGGACATTACCAACTACAATGCACCCAACGAGGCTTCTTTTAAAAACACAGCCTTGATTCCGAGGATTGGTTTGACGTACGAAGTCAACAAAAACATAAATGTGTACGCTACCTATTTGGAAGGGTATCAGCCTCAGTCCAACACCGTGACCTTGATGCCAAGCACGGGAGCATTTTTCTGGACCGCCGCTTCCGCCGCTCAGTTTAAACCATTGGTAAGTGACTTGAAAGAGTTGGGTATGAAAGCCGATTTGTTGGGCAAACGTTTTACGCTGAACATGGCGTTGTACGAAATCAACCAGAAAAATATCCTGATGAGTGCCAACGACCCCACCAAACCTGACCTGTTGGTACAGCGCGGGGCCGACCGCAGTCGTGGTTTTGAGACCGATTTGGCGGGCTATATCCTGCCCAATTGGCAAATCAATGCTTCTTATAGCTTTATTGATGCCAAAATCATGGATGATGCCAACGAGGCGTTGGTCGGTCAGCGTAAAGAAAACGTAGCTAAACACAGCGGGAACATCTGGACTCGGTACAATTTCGAGGGTGCCTCAAAACTCAAAGATTTGGGTATCGGCCTTGGTATGAATGCCCAGGGCAGCCGAATCCCTTGGTTTAGCCGTGCATTTGAAGTTCCGGCGTTTACTACGTTCGATGCGGCGGTTTATTACACTCCGAGCAAAAGCAATGTGCAGATAGCCCTCAATGCCAACAACCTATTTGACAAAACCTACTGGTTAGGGGCACAAAACTACACCCGTTTGTTTCCAGGAGCACCAAGAAATTTCATGCTGACGGCTACTTATAAATTTTAACAAAATACCACAAATACATGAATTCATTCGTGTATTCGTGGTAGAGCTATTCTATGCGAATCACTATCCTTAAATTACTTTCAAAACTGGTTTGGAGCAGTAAAATGAGCAATCGCGGTACGCTTTGGCTGATTGGAATTGTTAATGTTTTAGTGGTTTTTGCCTTGATTTCGGGTTTTAGAAACCTAAACCAACAACAGAAAACCGCAGAACATTACAGCCACGAAGTTCGGGAGCGTTGGGAAAGCCGCCCCGACAAGCACCCCCACCGCATGGCGCACTACGGCTATGTGGCTTTTCGTCAACGTTTTCCACTGAGTTTCTTTGATTTTGGCATGGATAGCTACCTTGGAAACGCTGTTTTTCTGGAGGCCCACAGGCAAAATACGGCCAATTTCTCGGAAGCGAGTTTATCAAACGGGCTGCTGCGTTTTGGCGAGATTTCGGCAGGGATGATTCTGCAATTGCTCTTACCTCTGCTGATTTTCTTTTGGGGATTTGATTTGGTGGCACGCGAGCGTGAGCACGGCACCCTGCGGATTTTGCTGACACAGGGCGTAAGTTGGCAGGAAATAATCATAGGCAAATCGCTCGGTTTGTTTTATTTGGCACTCAGTATTTTCGTTCCGTCGGCTGTTTTAGGGCTGATTTTATTGTTTTTCAGTGAATACACTACTGAAAATCCGCAATCGTATTTTCGTTATCTGCTGCTGATTATCAGTTATTTGGTTTACTTTTTTGTGTTGGCTGCGTTGGCAGTTTTTGTTTCGGCCAGAGCCAAATCTTCTAAATCAGCCCTTATCCAATTGATTGGGGTTTGGTTGTTTTTTACGTTGATGTTACCCAAGCTATCGCAGGTGGTGGGGCAGAACATTTTCCCAACCCCTTCAAAAATTGAATTTGATACCACGGTTGAGCAGGAACTTATCAAACAGGGCGACAGCCATAATCCCAATGACCCGCATTTCAGGGCATTGAAAGACTCGCTTTTAGCTGCTTATAAAGTTGATTCTACGCATAAACTCCCTTTCAATTATGCTGGATATGTGATGCGTGAGGGTGAAAAACTCAGTACTGAAACTTACAAAAAACATGAAGCACAACTCATTGAAACCTACCAAAAACAGCAAAATGTGGTGCGTTTGACGGCCTTTTTAAATCCTTACGTGGCCATTAAAAATCTTTCGATGGCACTATCGGGAACCGATTATGCAGCCTATAATGACTTTCAGCATCAGGCCGAGGCGTTTCGATACAAACTGGCCCAAACCATGAATGAGTTACAGATAAAATACATCAGCAACAAAGTGAAAAATTCGGCGGATAAAAATGCCACCATCAGCAAAAAAAACTGGGCTGATTTACCTGATTTTCATCATCAGTTTTTAGCCTTTGGGGAAGTTTGTCAAAACGAAATTCTTTCGGGCATGTCGTTGTTTTTTTGGGTTTTAGGCTTGGGGATTTTGGTGAAATATTCGGTAAAAAATCTAAAAGCTTTTTGAAATGACAGCATTATTGATCAAAAACTTTCTGCGTTCAAAAGGCTTACTGACGGGCCTTTTGGTGCTGTTGGCAGCGGGGTTCGTCAGCCTGAATATTGGAAAATATTTTTTGGAAAAGAACAAAGAAATCATTGAGAAAACGGCAGAATATCAGCAGAAAAGCATTGCCCGCAATGTAGCGTTTCACCCCAAAGAAATAGGCTTGTTGCTTTACTATGTGCGTTTTGGGCTGGTCAACGAAATGCCCAATCTGGCAGGTTTGTCCATTGGGCAGCGTGATATAAATCCTTCTTTGCAGAGCGTAACGATTCGCAATCTGGAAGAACAAAAGTACACCACCGATTTGCAGAATCCCCTGTATCAAATGCTCGGCAATATGGATTTTAGCTTTGTGCTGATTTACCTTTTTCCGCTCATCATTATTGCGTTTTGTTTTAATCTTATTTCGGAAGAAAAAGAAGAAGGAACGTGGAGTTTGGTGCTGAGTCAGTCGGCTAATCCACTGAAAATGTTGCGGTTAAAAATGCTGGTTCGTTATACGAGTGTTTTGGTCGTACTGCTTTTGCTATTGTTAGTCGCTAAATTTTACTTGGTGATTCCTTTTGATGCGACATTTTTGGCTTTCATCCTAACGAGTATTCTTTACGTCAGTTTTTGGTTTTCATTGGCGTGGTTGGTGGTAAGTTTTCAGAAAAATTCGAGTCAAAACGCCTTGATTTTGCTGCTCTCATGGGTAATGCTTACCATCGTGTTGCCTGCGGGAATCAATGCAATTACTGTTACTCTTTATCCAGTTCCTGAAGCATTCAGCTCCGTTTTGGAAAGTCGGGATGGCTACCACAACAAATGGGACGAACCCAAAGAACCGACCGTAGCGAAATTTCATCAGCATTACCCACAATTCAGTCAATACAGGCACCCCGAAGGCAAAGATTACAGTTGGCTTTGGTACTACGCCATGCAGCAAATGGGAGATGACGAAGCTGCTACCAACGCTCAGGCATTTAAAGAGAAACTTCAGAAACGGAATACAATCAGCAGTATCGCGGGACTGTTTTTTCCGACCATCCATACCCAACTAAGCCTCAATGCCCTGAGCCTGTCAGACATGGACAATTACCTCCATTTTATCGAAAAACTCGAAGGTTTTCACGAGCAGAAACGCCTGCATTTTTATCCGAAAATCTTTACGGATGCGGCCGTTTCCGGCGAAGATTGGGGGGGATTTGGATTGGACTATTTTAAAGAAAAAGCGAACGTCCATTGGCTGAGAACACTTTTTCCATTGCTGATAATCAGTGGATTGTGTTTGATTTTGGCAAAGATGAAATTCAGGAAAAATCAAATGGCAGGTTGATTCAGCAGATTTTAATCGGTGCCAACCAGTGTCATCGGCGTACTATAAACTGATAAATGCAAAAAGATATGTTACAGGCAACAAACCTTTCCAAAACCTACGGAGAGCAAACCGCTCTCAACAACCTGAATCTGACCATCCATGAAGGCGAAATATTTGCCTTGTTGGGGCAAAACGGTGCGGGGAAAACCACTACTATCAACTGCTTTCTGGGCTTTATTGAGCCTTCGGGCGGCGGTGTCAGCATCAATGGCGTATCAGTAGCCGACAATGCCCTCGAAACCAAAAAGTATTTGGCCTACATCCCCGAAACGGTCATGCTTTACGCCAACCTGACGGGCACCGAAAACCTGGCTTTTTTCTCTTCATTGGCAGGATTTAGCTACAATGAAGAGCAACTGAGCGGCTTTCTGAGTAAGGCAGGTTTACAAACTGCTGCCCATAACCAACGCGTAGGTGGCTACTCCAAAGGAATGCGGCAAAAAGTGGGTATCGCCATTGCCATTGCCAAAAAAGCCAAAGCGCTTTTGCTCGATGAACCCACGAGCGGCCTAGACCCCAAAGCCTCCAACGAATTTTCGGAGATTTTGCGTGAGTTGGCAAAAAACGGTACGGCTGTTTTGATGGCAACACACGATATTTTTCGGGCCAAAGAAGTAGCCAACCGCATCGGCATCATGAAAGAAGGCAACCTGGTATCGGTGATTGATGCCAAGGATATTTCGGCCAATGAATTGGAACAATTGTATTTGCAAACGGTGTGAAACGATGAGAACATGCTTGTAAAAAAGGAATTTCTGCAAGCGTTTCGGGACAAACGTTTTTTTATATGATACAACAACTAAAATTAATTGGACTTGTTCTGCTTATGGCGAGTTGTTTAAACAGCGCCATAGCACAAGGTTTTAAAGGATACTACCAGTACCCTGATATTCATCAAAACACCATTGTTTTTGTGGCAGAAGGTGATATCTGGAAAGTTTCCATTGAGGGAGGGCTTGCACAACGACTCACTACACATGCGGAAGAAGAGCAATATCCCGCGATTTCACCTGATGGCAAGACACTGCTTTATTCTGCCAGTTACGAAGGACCAAGGGAAGTTTACACCATGCCTTTAGAGGGTGGTTTACCCACAAGATGGACATATTCAGAACATTCGGGATCAGTAGGTTGGACACCAAAAGGAAAAATCATTTATCAAACTTCTGAATTCAGTAAACTTCCAAACGCTCAGTTAGTTACGATTGATCGCACTTCAAAAGAAAAAACGATTGTGCCCCTTCATCAAGCACAAGATGGAATACAAAATCAAGAAGGGACTTGGTTTTTTGTTCCACTCAATGACGATAATGACAATGTCAAAAGGTACAAAGGTGGTTGGGCTCGTCAGATATGGAAATTTGATGGAAATAATGAAGCGGTCAAGTTAACCACAGACCATTTGGGGGAGAGTTTTAATCCTATGTGGTTCGAGGGCAGGGTTTATTTCATCACCGACAGAGATGGCATGAAGAACATCTGGTCAATGGATTCGGATGGAAAAGATTTGAAACAACATACTGCACATACCGAATTTGATGTTCGTTCGGCTAATCTTCATGATGGTAAAATAGTGTATCAACACGCTGCCGACCTTTGGCTATTGGATATTGCTTCCGGCAAATATGATAAAATCGAAATACGTTTAGCCTCAGATTTGGAACACCTGAAAGAAGCATGGATAGAAAATCCTGAAAAGTATATTACCTCAGTGCATCCAAATTCAACGGGTGACAAAATAGCAGTGACCGCCAGAGGAAGAGTTTTTGTTGTTCCGGTAGAACCAGGTCGAACAATAGGATTTACAGAACACAAAGGTGCAGTTATTCGATACCGTGATGCCGTTTTTTCTCCTGATGGAAAGAACATCATCGCTTTATCCGATCAGAGTGGAGAGTTTGAATTTGTGCAGTTTGCTGCAAACGGCCTCGATAAAGTTAAACCGTTGACTAAGGATAGGCACGGCCTCAGATATGCAGGCATACCATCATCTGATGGAAAGTGGTTAGCAGTTGATGATATTGAAAAAAATATGTATGTGCTCAATGTAAGCACAGGAGAAAGTAAAAAAATATCTACCAACCAACAAGGCATTCAAGATTTTGCATGGTCGCCTGATAATCAGTGGCTGGCCTTTGTACAAAAGGCCTTAAATGGCATGGGTCAAATCAAAGTTTACAACGTTAATGATGGATTAATTTTTGACTTAACCACCGACAGATCCAATAACTTTAGTGTCAAGTGGAGTCCTGATGGTGGATTCATCTATTACCTTTCTGACCGAGGTATTAATACATTGGTAGGTAGTCCACGTGGAGTAAGGTTAGGCGGAGTACATTGGAATAAGAGCGTAAAGGTGTATCATGTTGCCTTGAAAAAAAGCACCAAATCACCCTTCAGAGAAAAAGACGAGCTTTCTTCTAATGAGCATTCAGCGGTTGAAAAACCAGAGAGTAAAATAGTGGTAACTATTGATAAGGCTGATATTCAATCCAGAACTATGGGAGTCCCTATTGCTTCAGGAAACTACAGCCAAATGGGAGTCAATCATAACGCAATTTATCTCTTGTCTGAAGAAACTGGCTCGAAAACCAATTCTCATCTGAAAGGGGTTAAAATCACCAATGAAAAAGCCGAATTGACCGATATGGCTTCGGAAATCAATGGGTTTGAACTGACCCCCGATGGCAAGAAACTGTTTATTAGCAAAGGGGAATCCTATCACATGGTCAATGCAGGTGTAGAAAGTCTAAATCTAAATGACGGGAAGATAGATTTAAGCGCTTGTAAATTTTCTCTCAATCCAAGAGATGACTGGAAGCAACTTTATAAAGATGCCTGGCGCATGGAGCGGGATTACTTCTACGATAAGAACATGCACGGTGTAGATTGGGATGCGATGTATGACAAGTACCTCCCTTTGGTTGACCGTGTGACTACCAGAAACGAATTGAATGATGTATTGGCTCGTTTGATAGGAGAGTTGTCTGTTCTACACGCCTCTGCCTTTGGTGGGGATATACCAAACGATCCTAAAAATATTCAAGTGGCGAGCTTGGGCGCAAATACGAGTAGAGACATCATGAATGGTGGATTTAGGATTGACTATATCTACAAAGCCGATCCGGATTTCCCCAATAGAAAATCTCCATTAGATGATCCTTATCTCGACATTAAGGAAGGGGACGTAATTACAAAAGTAAATGGTAGGGAATCCTTAACTGCCATGGATATGGGTGAGTTGCTGAGAAATCAAGCTGGAAAGCAGATACGATTGACACTAAAAAGAGGTGCGACAAGCAGGGATGTCATAGTTAAACCCCAAGAAAGCACCTATTGGCTGAGATACGGTGACTGGGAATACCACAATCGCCTGAAGGTGGAAAAAGCAAGCAATAACGAGATTAGCTACCTACATCTCAGTGCCATGAACGACTGGGATATTGGTCAATTTTACCGTGAATTTTTTCCTGTGTTTAATAGGAAAGGGTTGATTATCGATATGCGTTATAACGCAGGTGGATGGATTGATCCCATTATCCTTGAAAAGTTATTGAGACAAGCATGGATGTATTTCAAAGACAGAACAGGAGAGCCTTATTGGAATATGGACTACGCATTTAGAGGTCACATGGTTGTTTTGGTAAATGAAAGAACAGGCTCTAATGGCGAAACGTTGCCAGAAGGTTTTAGGCGACTCGGGCTGGGAACAACCATTGGAATGCGAACTTGGGGCGGTCAAGTCTGGCTGAACACCCGTAATAGCTTATCAGACAATGGGGTGGCAACTGCACCTATGCACGGTGCTTATGGTGATGATGGACAATGGTTGATCGAAGGGCTCGGCCATGTACCGGATATCGAAGTAGATAATCTTCCCTATGAAACGTTTAACGGGAAGGATGCGCAGTTGGAAGCGGCTATAAAACTGCTGCAAGAAAAAATCATAAAAGTTCCGAGAGATGTGCCACCTGTACCAGCATATCCTGATAAATCATTTAAGAATAACCGAAAAAATTAAATATGGCCTATCCTGAAACCCATAATAGAGCAACTGTGCAAACTGTTGAATACCTGCAAAAATTTTCTTAAAAATGCCAAAGACAATCCTACCACCTCGCTCACTGAAAGAACCATGAAAACAATCAAACAGAGAACCAAGTAGGCTTGTTGGTCTGAAAAGGGGGTAAAAACGCCATAAGTCTCAGGCTTAACTATTTTTACAACCAATAAATCAAAGGTCTATACTTTGAAACATGACCAACGATTTATTTGAAATGATATAAAATGAAACAAATTCTCTTCTTACTAACCTTCCACTATGCTTTCGTATCCCAAGCACAGGATGGTACGATATTTAAGCCTGAAGATCCCCCTAAAAGTATTTCAGGCTTAAAAATTGAAGAAAATCTGAATATCAATGGGAGGCTAAACGAAGCCGATTGGCAAAAAACACCCACTGCAAATGGCTTTTTTAAACAGTTTCCCAATCAGGGAGGAAACCCGGCTTTTGATACGCAGGTAAAGATTTTATACAACCAAAAGAATCTCTATTTTGGCTTTTTTTGCCCTGATTCTTTGGGGAGAAAAGGAGTTAGGGTGCCTGATTTACAGCGTGATTTTGATTTTTTTGAATATGATCTGGTAGGCGTCAACCTCGACCCTTTTTTGGATAAACGCAATACCATAGCCTTTCAAACCAACCCATACGGTGTTCAGCGCGATTTATTGGCTTTTGATGACGCTTTTTTTGATCGAGAATGGGATGGTTTTTGGAAAGTTCGCACCACCCGCACCGACTCGGGGTATGTGGCTGAAATGCAGATTCCCTGGGCTACTTTGCGCTATCCGAAAGGGAATAAACAGGATTGGGGCATTCAGTTTGTCAGGCGTAGCCGTCGCTTGGGCGAGCAGTCGTCCTGGTCGCCGTTTCCACGGGCCTATACTGCCTACCGTATGCCGTATGCGGGGCTTTTGAAAGACATTGAACCGCCGGCACCTTCGGTGAATCTGCGAGTACAGCCTTATCTATTGGGAGATTTCAACCGTCGGTTTGAAAATGGTAGGTTGGTTTCAGAGAAATTTTCCCCCAAAGTGGGCGGAGAAATCAAGTGGGCGATTACCCCACACACGGTCTTGGATATAACGTTTAATACCGATTTTGCCCAAGCCGATGTGGATAGGCAAGTGCAAAACTTAACCCGTTTTTCAGTTCTTTTTCCCGAAAGAAGACAGTTTTTTCTCGAAAATGCTACGCTGTTCAATTTGGGCGATGATTTTAACCAACCTTTTTTCAGTCGCAAAATCGGCCTGTCCGAAAGCGGTTCGCCCATTGCATTAGATGCCGGGGTGCGTTTGGTAAGCCGAAATCTGAAGCAAAATTTTGCAGGGTTATTGGTGAGACAAAGACAATCCGAAGAGAACGGACTTGGTGCGACTCATTTTGGGGTGCTGCGGTATTCTAAAAATATCGGACAGCAACATCGAATCGGGGGAATGATGACGCTGAAAAATTCAGAAGCCGCTTTTGGGCGCGCAGGGTTCACCAACGCTACCTTTTCGCTCGATGGATTTGTTCGAATCGCTGAGCCTTTCAGTTGGAACTTTATGTTTACAAAGTCACAGAGTTCCGGTGCAGGCGGCGATGGGTTCACGGCGCTCAGCAAGCTCCAGTATAACAGCAATAACTGGTATGCTTTTGTCGTCAATTCGATCATTACCCAAGACTATAACCCAAGTATGGGCTTTGTATATGGGTCAAACCTGATCAATACAAACCTGGGCGGGTATCGAATAGCCCGACCCAAATGGAAACCCAAATTTGTTAGGCAAATGGACCCGGGTATATTTTTAGATACGTATCATCGGGCCTCTGACGGCGCATTTCAACAAGCCGAGTTGTTCATTTTTCCACTTTGGATCATTGCCAATACCGGCAATCGACTCACCGGGCAGATTGTGCCCACTTGGCAGAGCGTGGACGAAACTTTTGAAATTGTAGGCATCAACATTAGGCCCGCCGACTATTACTACACACGCTATCAGTTTACGTATCGTTCTGATCAATCCAAAGCTTTTTCTTTCGTAGCTTCCGCCGATTTCGGTTCGTTTTACAACGGAGCGCTTACCGCTTTGAAAGGGGAGTTGAGGTACTCGCCGCTCCCCAATATTTCGGCAAAATTTTCCTATACCCGTAATGATTTTGACAAGGTTGGGGAGTTGAAAGAATCGAAGATTACCCACTTGATTTCCCCCGAAATACGCCTGTCACTCAATCCACGCGTGCAGCTGACCTCATTTTATCAGCACAATTCTGCCACCGAACGGGATGCCTGGAACATACGTTTTGCGTGGGAGTTTCAACCGCTTTCGTTTTTGTATTTGGTCTATAACAGCAACACCGCTCAACAATACCGCAATGATTTAAAGCGATTTGATACTTTTCGCAATGAACAGAGTATCGCCAAGATTACGTACCTGAAACAGTTTTAAAATCCCTTAATTCTTAAAAAAATGAATCATCAACTTATCGCTAACAAAGAATTTACCCAAACCCTTCGCGACAGGCGGTTTTGGGTAGCGGGCAGTGTGGTACTGCTGCTGCTTTTGGTTGCTACGTGGACGGGTTTTCAAAATTATGAATCGCTGGCGCTGGCGCGGCAGAAGGCCAATGCTGCCGCGCGACAAACGTGGGTGAATCAGCCCGAAAAAAATCCGCACTCGGCGGCGCATTTCGGCACGTTTGCCTTTCGTCCCAAGTCAGATTTGAGCTTTATGGATTTTGGGTTGGATACATACACGGGGGCAAGTGTGTATTTGGAGGGACATCGTCAAAACGACGCCAAATTCAGTCAGGCTGAAAATGCTACGTCACTTATTCGATTTGGCGAAATGACGGTGGCTTTTGTGTTACAGATGTTGATTCCGCTGTTGATTATTTTTCTGTGTTTTGGGGCATTTACGCAGGAACGCGAAGAAAATACGCTCAAAATCCTGTTGAGTCAGGGCGTATCAGTACGATCGTTGTTTTGGGGAAAAGTGAGCGGTTACGCCCGCGTGATTGCGTTGGTGGTAATTCCTGCCCTCGTGATTACGTCGGTGCTTTTGTTTGCCCAAACGGGTTTTCAACCCGCTGCCGATACCCTGTTTCGGATGCTCTTTTTCTTCGGCATATATCTTTTTTACTTTCTGCTCATCATTGTGTTAAGCGTATTTGTGTCTGTGAGAAGCGCGAGTTCTCGGGCGAGTCTGCTGACGCTGTTGGGACTTTGGATTGTGGCCTGTGTAGCACTGCCCAAAGCAACGGCCAACGTAGGCGAAAGCCTCTTCAAAGTGCCTTCCAACTATGTTTTTCAGCACGAAATCCACGAGGATGTGGAGAAAGGCATAGACGGACATAACCCATCAAACGAACGCGCCAAAGCCTTGGAAAAGAAGATATTGGCACAGTACGGCGTGGATTCGGTTTCGCAGCTGCCCGTGAATTTTGACGGAATTGTGATGCAGGAAGGCGAAATCTATACGAGTAAGGTCTATCAAAAGCATTTCGGAGCGCTGCAAAATACGTTCCAAAAACAAAACAGTTTGGCCCTTCTAACGGGTTTTATCAATCCGTATTTAGCCGTTCGTAATGTGTCAATGGGGCTGTCGGGCTCGGACTATGCCCATTTTTTAGACTTTAAGGCCAAAGCCGAAGATTACCGCTTTAAGATGGTAGAAAGGCTTAATAACGAAATGAAAACTTTTTCTAAGACGGGCGATTGGGACAAAAAAGTAAGCCGTGATTTCTGGGCAAAAACGCCTGATTTTCAATACCAAATGCCGTCCGTGGGGTGGGTGTTGACGACTCATTGGGTGTCGTTGGCGGCATTACTGGTATTTTCGGTGGGGCTGTTGTGGGGAATTAACAAAAGTTTGAAAACCCTTAAAATCGTCTGACAATGAAGCAGTTTTTATTGATTCTCAAAAACGATTGGCTGATTTTAAGGCGAGGAAAAGCCCTCAAAATAGTGGTGACGCTGGCAGTGGCAGCGGGTTTGTATTCCCTTTTTTACGGGAAAACAGTTATTGACCGACAGCGTGAAACCATCTCCACCCTCCAAAAGGACGAACAAACGCGCTTAGATTCGTTGGAAGCTTGGGTAAAGTTGGATACATCCATTGCGGGCAACAAAGCCAAGTGGGAAACGGCCACGAGCGCCTACGAAGTAAATGTGCCCGAAGGCTATCGGTATGCCATCTATGCCCCTTCCGATATTACTCCGCTCTCGATTGGGATGCGCGATTTGTTTCCGTATTATCAGGATGTATGGGGAAGGGCCATCTATCGGCAGATTTTTCAGCAGGAAATAGCCAACCCGCAAAAACTGGCGGTAGGGCATTTTGACTGGGCGTTTGTGGTGATATTTATTTTGCCTTTGCTGCTGATTGTACTGTCATACAGTCTTTTATCTTCCGAAAAAGAGCAGGGGACGTATTCGCTTTTACGCGCACAGCCCGTCAGTTTACGCCAAATTGTACTTGCTAAACTTAGTCTTAGGGCGGCGTTGATGGTCGGGTTTTTAGCCTTCATTTCGCTACTTTCCGTTTTTGTATTGGGCATCAATTTCAGTAAAAACGGCGGTCTCTGGCTACGTTTTTTTGGAGTAGCACTTGTCTATGGCTTGTTTTGGCTGGCGGTGATTTTTGCAGTGGTATCGTTTCAGAAAAGTTCGGCTTACAACGCCCTCACGTTGTTGGCGGTTTGGATCGTGCTCATCGTGGTACTACCTGCTTTCACCCAGCAGTGGCTCACGGTCAGCCAACCGATTGACCGCTCGGTGTTTGAAAATTTGGTGCGCGACGAGTACAGTATTGTACGGCCTGATTCGGTGGTCTTGAAAGACTATTACGCCCGCCACCCGGACCGCTATTTTCCAAAAGACACCGCCAAACGCGACCCCGAATTGCGCGGTTATTATGCCCGTAACGAATTAGTTGATTTGACTTTAGGGCCATTGGTACAACAGTACGAAGCGCAGGTACAGCAGCGCGAAGCCACCGTTGAAACCTTGAATTGGCTGTTGCCCGCGGTCAATGTGCAGGAGCTGTTCAACGGTTTGGCCAATACTTCTACGGCAGCTCACCGCGACTATCTTCACCAAATCAAGGCGTTTCACAGCCGTTGGAATGACTTCTTTTTACCAAAAACGTTTAGAAATGAACGATTGACCACGTCGGACTACGCATTGTTTCCAAAATGGAAATTTCAGCCTTTAAACCAACATTTTTCGGTGACGATGGGACTGCTAAAATTGTTGTTGCCAGCGGGGCTACTATTGGGCTTGGGTTGGATAAAATTAAGGTAACCTTTTTAGGCATGAAGGCGTTGTTATTTGCTCTCTTCCAACAACGTCTTCATGTCGCGTATCAGTAACTTTACTTCTTCTTCGTCAATGCCGTCGTACATTCCTCGGATGTGTTTTTGTTTGTCGATCATCACAAATGCACCGCTGTGAATGTAGCCTCCCGGTTGTTTGTCGTCCGAATGGGCCGTGACCAAGTAGTGTTTTTCGCCAATGTCGTAGATTTTTTCTCGGTTTCCCGTCACAAACAGCCAAGTTCGGCCTTTGATGCCCAAGTCATCAGCGTAGGTTTTCAAGACTTCCACGCTGTCGTGGTCGGGGTCAATGGTATGCGAGAGAATCCCGACGTTGGGGTTGTCGAGATAGGCTTCATACACTTTTAGCATGTTTTTCTTCATCACTGGGCAAATCGTGGGGCAAGTCACAAAGAAAAAATCGGCCACGTAGATTTTGTTTTTGAAGTTTTTTGAGGTGATGGTATCGCCGTATTGACTCCTAAACGCAAACTCAGGGATGGTCGGATAAACTTTCTCTTCAACGGTTTTTCCATCCACCACTTTCGTTATGATTTCGGCCTCGCCCAGGATAGGGAGCGGTTTGGCGTTGAAGTTACAACTGAGGCAACCCAATAACAGCAGTGCCGTTATTGGGTTGGTGAGTGATTTGGCTTTCATTTCTTGGCTTTTTTCATTTCTTTTTGAAACAACGGATACAACCCCATGTCGTACATTTGGGTCATCATTTCCACCACAATTTCATCGGTGTTGGTCACCGAACCGGCAGGATAAGGGGGCTTGGGGTCGTATTCCAAATCCAACATAACACCTTTGGTGTATTTTTCACCCATCAGTTCATTGATAATGCCCAAGGCCATGTCCATGCCGGCCGTAACTCCCGCCGAGGTCCAGTATTTGCCATCGCGTACGTAGCGTTCCTGTTTGAAATTAGCCCCGTACATTCCCATGATTTCCTTGGCACGGTACCAGTTACAGCTTACGCTTTTGCCTTTTAGGAGACCCGACGCGCCCAAAATCCAACCACCGGTGCATACGCTTGCGGTGTACGTGGTGGTTTGGTCAATCTTCCGAATCCAGTTGAGTACCGTGGTGTCTTGGGTTTGTTGGAAGGTTTCTTGCGCCCCGCCCGGAATGATAAGGATGTCTAATTTTTGGACGTCAGCAAATGATTTGTCCACCTGTACTTTGAGGCCGCGTTGGTTTTTGACCAAGCCGCGCTCTTTGGCTACGAAAAAAATATCCACGCCCATCAGTTCAGATAGCACCTGATAAGGCCCGATGGCATCGAGGGTATTGTAGCCGTCATAGACATACACCCCGATGGTTTTGATGGGAACTTTGGGTTTGGTCATGATGATTTGCATGAGTTCATCGTGACGTTTGGCAATAGAATCGGCCTTGGAAGTTTGGGCAATTGTACTGGTGCCGGCAACGTACATCAGCGCAAGAATAATCAGTAGGTGTTTCATTTTGAGAAAGTTGGTAAAAATGTGAAGGAATCGTGTACAATAGACTTTCCAAGTTTCTACAAGCGATATATATAAACTTGGAAAGTCTCCATTGATGCTTTAGAAACCATAATTAAGCGTGACGCCCAGCGTGCGGGGAGAGGCCATCCGAACGCTGCGGCCAAAGCTTGTATCGCCCGAACCATAAATCAAATAGCGCGTGTCGCCAAGGTTCTGCACCCAGAAAGCCACGTTCAATTTGGCCACTTGGAGGTTTACTCGGGTATTGATGAGGCTATACGTAGGTTGTTCCAGCGTATTCTGCAAGTCAGTATAAAATTTACCCACCGAACGGTACTCACCGCGTAAGCTCAATTTGGCCGTTGAGGTCAACGGAATGCCGTACTGAGCAGCCAAGTAGAAGGTATGACTTGGGGCGTTGGCTAATTTTTTGCCCGTCACGTCTATTTTAGTTTCGGCAAAGGTGGCAAAATCAACCCGAGTCAATTTGAAATCTTGGTATTTGCCGCTATTGAGCCCAAGGCTTGCGTCCAATTCAAGGTTTTTGACCGGAATCATGGTGGCATCAAATTCAAGACCCTTGGTTTGTACATCGCCCAAGTTTTCGCGGGCGTAGGTAAACGGTGCGACCAAATTGTAAGTTTGAAGGTCTTTCCAGTTGATCAGGAAAGCCGTAAGTCCTACGCGCAGTTTGTTTTCCATGCTCGTGGCTTTCAAACCCACTTCAAAGTTGTCCGAAAACTCGGGTTGGAAGGTTTGCGAAACGCCTTTGGGCAAACGTTGCGAATTCACTCCACCTGCTCTGAAACCCCGCGTGTAACTTACGTAAATACTTGATTTTGAATTGATAGAGTAATTCAAGGCCACTTTAGGTGAAACAGCATTATATTTGCCCGTAACGGTCGAGTCAGGTTTAACGAACGTCAACACATTATTCGTGAAAACCGCGTCACCAAAGCCGTTGAAGATGGCTTTGCGGTTTTCGTTGTCGTAACGCAACCCAGCAGTGAGTTCGAGCGATTTGGTGAGTTTGTAACCGATTTGACCAAACACCGCCAAGCCGTTGTTGACCGATTTGTTGCGGAAAGCCGCGTACATGCCCGGGGCCAACTCGTATGCCAGATTGGTGGTGGGCTCATAGCCAGTTTGATTGAAGTAGAAAACCCCCGCTGAGTAGTTCAGTTTTGAGTCAACGGCGTTGGAGTTGATTCTGAATTCTTGGGTAAATACCTTTTGCGGGGGCAACATTTCTCCGATTTCCTTCTCTCTGAACGTGTGGTAATAGCCTGGGAAATCAACATCTTTGTACGCCATGCCAATGGCTTGAGTGGCCGAAACTGAAGTAAGCGTATAGCCCGAACCGTAGTATTTCAGATTCAGCGACGTGTTGACGATGTTGCGTTGGTGAGTGCCGATACGCGTCAGATAAATCTTGTCGGGATTGGCAAAAGCTAATTTTTCATTGGCCACGCTCAACATAAAACCCGTAGCATCAGACTTGTCCGTTTGGGCTTTTACGTTGAGGGTTGCGCTGAATTTACTACTCGGAAACCACCGCAAGTAGGCATTGCCGTAGAGGCTTTCTTCGTCGCCTACCCGTGCCCCCTGAATATTCTTCTCGGTTTTTCCGAGTCCGGTGGTGTCATTTTTCAGGAATCCGTTACGTTTGCTATACACGCCATTGACACCAAAAAATAATTTGTCTTTGATAATTGGCGTTTTGAAGCCAACATTATAACGTTGCAGTCCCAAATTTCCTACGCTTACCTCTGCGAAACCACCTGTGCGGTTGGTTGGTTTTTTGGTGATGATATTGACTACACCTCCCATTGCATTGCGACCAAAAAGTGTTCCCTGTGGCCCACGGAGTACTTCAACGCGTTCGATGTCAGCCATTTGAAAGCCCCCGCCAATAATATCTAAAGCATTGACATCGTCAATGTAAGTAGCCACGGCAGGGTTTTCGCTGAATACCTGTACGCCTCTGATGGACTGGATTTGCTGAAATGCCACGCCCAATTCTGAGTACAGATAATTGGGTACAATCGCGGTCAGGTTGGCCAATTCCCATATTCGAGCGTCTTCTACTTTCTTGGCCGACAGCGACGTAACCGCCACCGGAATGTTCAGTAGATTTTGCTCGGTCTTTTGGGCTGTCACCACCACCTCGCCTAAGTCCTGCGTACTTGGATTAAGACTGAAATTCAGCTCGGTATTTTTATCGGTTACCGTTACCTGCTGAATTTGGGTAGCGTAACCCACAGCGCTGACCGATACTTCATATTTCCCACGCATTAGGGTGAGTTGGTAGCTACCGCTTTTGTCGGCCACGGTGCCTTTGGGACTATTGAGCAGCGCAATATTGGCAAAGGCAATGTTTTCACCTGAGGTGCTTTTGATAACTCCTTTGATAGATTGAGCCATAATGTTGCTCATTATCAATATATTAAAAATTACTAAGGTGAATTTTTTCATTGTTTTATTGAAACGTTATGCTTAAACGAATAAGAAAAATGTTGATTTTCATGGAAACTACATGGCCGAAAAGACTGATTTATTAAAAAATATTGCCTATCGCCGTTACCAAAAATAGTTTTAAAGGCTTTTAGCCTTTTAATGCTACACTTTGTTTAGCTTTAAATTTCTGAATCAGAAAGAGAAGGATAACACTAAGCCCAAACAGCGGCAATACGATACCTAAGCTTACAATAATAACCACCAATACCAGACTTGGACTTAGATTTTTGGGTACATTAGGAATACTTAATGAACCCGGTTTCTTTCGGATAAAATAGGTAGCAATGGCTGTTGTGCTTATTACTAATAAGCCTGTGGCAATAAATATCATAAGCAACCAGTTCCATAATCCAAACTCCCCTTGGTGGAATGCCATCACCCATTGCCTGCTTTTCATCATTGGGCCAACGTCTGCCCAAGTGTTTCGTATCAAAACCTCCCCAGAATATTGGTCTAAGTGAATTTTTTGTATGGAGTTAAAATTGATTGTTTCGTTATACACACTATACACACCGGTGGGGCCTTCTGGTAATTCTATTATGGTCGTTCCGTCTAAGTTCATGGCTTTGGCTTTGAGTACAATTGCATCCAAGGCCATAGGTTCACCAACGGGCGTAGATTTCATACCTTTGCCTTCCCAAGTACGTGGATAACCACTATTTGTTACTTTTTGAACCCATTGATAACTTTTGCCAAACACATCGGTCCAAGGCAGGCCACCTGCAAGTACGATTAATAATAAAAATGAAAACCAAAAACCAGCAAGCGCGTGTATATCACGGTATAGAATACGTTTAGATTGATGGGTGCGGACTGTAAAAAAGCCTTTTATACCACCGCCTCTTGGCCAAAAAAGATAAAGCCCCGTTATGATTAATACCACCATCCAACTTGCCACTAACTCAACTACCTTCGTACCGTAGCTTCCCAGTAAAAGTTCACCGTGTAATTTGCGAACTTTATACATATCCGTTTCACTGATATTTACAGTACCTTTTACTTTTTGAGCATAAGGGTCAATATACAAATGTGATTTATGCGAAAATTTGCCCGATATAAATTCCGTAGCTTCGTTGTCCGACTGAGGCACAACCATACCTGAAGGTACTTTTTTCCATTCTTTTTTGGCTAATTGCCATTGTTGCTGAAAGCTCATCTTACTTTCAGTCTTTTGATCTATATGGGTCAAAGCTGCCTTTTGTGGAGCTTCGTACTTATCCTTAAACAAGTAGATTAACCCTGTAATAGCCAGAATCACCACAATGGGGGCCGAGATGATGCCTCCAATAAAATGCCATTTTACAATCCAAGGATAAATATTCTGATTGATTTTACTTTTCATATTTAAGCATGTTTTTAACAACACGCCCACTCGTTTTCAAGTCAAGGCGTGTTGTTGGTTGAGTGAACAATTACTTTTTACCTGTAAAATTGTATTGCACGCCCATTACAAATGTGCGAGGCGCAGCAGCGGTAAATGTAGTACGGTCAGTTACCGCGTTTCCACGGGTAGCATTAGTAGCATAAAGTGCATCGGTAAGGTTCATGATATTTGTATAGACCTCAATACCTTTCCATTGGTATCCTGCGCGGAAGTTTACCAAGTCATATCCATTATAAATAACAGTATTGATTTGATTCTGATACCATTTACTCAAATGTTGCCACTCAATAGAAGTACGGAAACCTTTCAACCAAGTTGGATAATAGCTAACTTCGCCATTCCACATCCAACGCGGTGCCGATGGCATATCTTTTCCATTTACGTCTTTGAGTGCATCAGAAGCTCTTTGGCTCAAAATAAACTCTACAAAACGGTGAATAGAATATGTCCCTCCTGCCCGAACCATCAGTTGGCGATTGGGCTTATAAGTAACTCCTAACTCAACTCCTTTATGAAGGGTCTTACCTGCTGCCTGATAATCGGTAGAATTATCAGGTTGACGAATATTAAGTAGCTCGTTGGAGCCAGTCATCTGATAAAGAGACAGATCGATATAAATCTTATTTTTAAGTAATGAAGCCCAACCACCGATTTCACTATTGATAAATGTGGCTGGAATCAGGTTGTAGTAAAATAAATCACCGTTGGCCGCAGGAGCCGGTCTTTTGCGGAAAATGGCAGTCAGGCCAGAGGGTGCAAAACCTTTGGAGAAATTCGCATATATCCCCTGACCATTACCCAAATTGTACGTCAGGCCAAGCTTAGGAGTGGTTTTTGTGTAGGTTTTGGAACCACCAATTGCCTCCCCCGTAGTTTTGTCCACATCAAGATTATTGACAAAATCAAACGACATATTATCATAACGCAAGCCAGCCGACACCCGAAGATTTTTGATTGGTTCAAAATCATACTGAAGATACAGGGCTGTATTACGAATATCAGCATTGTAGTCCGCAATTTTAATGTCTGGACGTTCTTTGGTGATGGTGTATTTTTCAACAGATTTCTTATCGGCTCTCAATTGGGCAGCTAAATCAATCTGATAAGACCAATAATCATTGGGTGAGAAATCAATGGTTGTACCAATGGTGGCTTTGGAGTTTAAGAACTTAAACCTTTGGCTGTGTTGAGCAATAACCCCTAAACTTTTGAAGTCGTTGGAGTTAATTTCGCCACGGGCAGTTGCTGCACCAGAAGTCCAACGAATACCATAACTTGGGTTTTGACCGTGTTTGTTATCTCTCGCAAATACTGTAATGAACGATTGTGAACCATTGTTCCAATCTTTCTCGAAGGTCAAACGGGTACGAAGTGAGTATGATTTGCGATACGTAAAATCGGTTGTACTTACATATTGGCGGCTATAAAAAGCTACACTATCTACACTACCGCTGGTTTGCGAATTGTACTTTGCGTACGAAAGCGTATAAATCAGGCGTGCTTTGGGAGAAAAATGATACTCTAAACGGGCATATTGAGCATTTTTAGTATAGTCGGAACTTGCCATCCAAGCATCTTTTTGTTCGGCAACTAAGCCTCCTAAATAGATGCCGAATTTTCCGATAGTTGTACCTGCACCGTATTGTACCCGGCGGTAGCCCCACTGGTCAAACTGCACACCTACCCGAGCCGTAGGCAAGGCAGTTGGACGTTGAGAAATAAAATTAATAGCACCACCCACAGCCTCAGGGCCATATATCGAAGATACGGGGCCTTTTACTACCTCAATCGAACTGACTGTAAACTGGTTCATTTCGAGTAATGAGTTGTGGTTGAAAACCCCCATTGGACGAATCGGAACGCCATCTTCCAAGTATAAATAATAAGCGTTGGTAGTCATTGGCTGCCGAATCGACATAGAGTGCTGCTCATTATTGAGGTTGACCATCATTACCCCTGGGGTTTTGTTGATTACCTCATAAATAGACGTTGCTTTGGCTTCATCAATTTGTCTGGGTGTAAGTTTCGAAATCGCAATGGGTGTCTCGGTACGTAAAGTTGCTTCTCTATTTCCCGTAACCACTACAGTTTGTAGGTTTTCAACGGCGGCTTCGAGCGATACTGACAGTATTTGTCCATCTACTACATCAACGGTTCGGGATTGATAACCTATCGTTGAAATAAGTAGTTTTTTAGCTTCTGCCTGCAACATAAAATTGCCATTGATATCTGTAGTTACGCCAATATTAGCGTTTTCAAGCTTTATTGAAGCTCCAATGACGGGCTCTTTGGTGATGGCATCATAGACTTTGCCTTTAATTACTTTCTGAGCAAAAACATTGTTCAGAAAGAACAAACTAAGGAGTAAAAGTGAAAAATTTTTCATTGTTTTTGATAAATTGGTTTGTATGTGGGTTGTATTTGATTGTACTAATGAGATAGGGCAATTACAGCAAACAAGAAAATAAAGATGAACACAATCCAAATCAGTCCGAATTTGAATAGACTGAAAACCCAGGCATCATCTTGTTCCAACCGCGAGTAAGTCTCTTCTTCAGTTGGCTCATAAGGAGGTATGTTTGGTGATTTTTTCATTGAATTTTTAAACAATGCCTCGCCTCAAAGAAGCGAGGCTGTTAGTATTAGTTCATCTTGATTAATAAACTCCCTTTAGGCGTGTAAAACAAGACCTATCAGGAGGACTACTGCCGTAAAAATAACTCCTACTAAGGCGGCAATAATGCTGTAAGCCACCAACTGAACTATTCGGTTGTGTTTGGCTTGTGGAATCGTTGAAAACTTTATTTTGTCATTCATAATCAGAGTGTTAAGAGGGACATAAGCACAAGGGCTGGGATAAAAATAATTCCAAGTGCCGCGTAGAATCGGCCTTTAGGGGAAAATTGAAAGGGGGAATGGTTTGCGCGTGTTACGCCAGTACCGCGTAACAATTCGCCAAGTTGGTCGTCGGTCAACATAGAGAAATGTGTCAAGAATGAAAACTTGGAAAATAAGTGCTTACTTCCACTCAGGAGGAGAGGGAAGTCAATCACAACTGCAAAAAAAGGCTTAACCGATGGGCGGTTTGATAGGCACTTGGGCGTGCTTTGGAAGAAGAAAGTGCGCAGAAGCACTCACAATGACAGTAATAAGGGTAGTTTGATAGGGGAGATTGAAGGAAATAGACAATTCCTCAAATGAATCTTCCAACATTTTTTTGAGATGAGAAGCGTGTTTTTGGGTTTCTTTGGCGGCGTTGTCTTCTGCAATTTTTTGCAGTCGTTTAGCTAAGTAACATTTACCGTCGCAGTGAAGCTGAGGTTTGAAACGGTTTTCGCAAAGATTATTGATAATGTGTTCTTTACGCAGCTCAAAGTCTAAATACACCACAGGCACGAGTAAGGTTTTGATGCTTACCAATGCAAATAATAGAAGTGCTATGTGTTGTTTTTTGAACACTACAATTGAAACGATTTAAAACATAAAAGTTAAGTGCGTAGAAAAAGCATTCTTCAACTTTAAATCCCCATCCGAAAGCTGCTGATAAAGAGGGGTTTGATAGGTGATTCCTGCCGAAATCTTTTTGTAGTATAACTCCAATCCGGCATTGGCAGTGCTGAGTGTACCGCCTGTAAAAGTATTTTTATTGCCATTTTTGGTATCATACCCAAAATGCTCTACATAAACCCCCGCATTGGGCATAAGCGTCAGCGATGAAAGCGCAAGTGTCCGAAACACCGAAATTGAGCCGCTCATGCGATTGGCAAAACGGTATTGGTTGGTATTCTGAGTGTTGATCTTATACGTAGCATCAAGGTTGGCACCCCACTTGTTATAGCGGACGTTATAAATGGCATTGAGCATAAAGTCAACGCTGCCCGTCCCCAACTGAAAATTGGCATTGGCTACTTCGGTACCATCTTCTACGTATCTAAATTTTCCTGTAGGGGCTTTGACGCCGCCGCCAATCATCAGGGTTTGGTCAATTTTGTGCAAAGTAGAATCCCAAAACGTATTGAAAACATTGTAATGCACTAAAGCCGAAACATCGCCTAAACCGCTGATTTGCTGGGGTGTTTCGGTACGGTAGAGCGTTTGTGTATTCCAGTTGTAAGGTACAAACACCATTACTTGCGTACGTTTGATGGGATAAAAACGTGCCCACAACTCGGTAGTTTGGAAGTTTTCTTGGGCGCGAAAAAAAGAGCTGTTGAGGTGCGATTCGTAGTTTTTGACCCGGTACCGAATCCCCGCAAAGCGCATGTGGGATTGGGGCAGAATACCGAAAAACGAACCACTGTTGCCACACCCGCATATATCACAGGCGTTACTTGGCAATACGTATCCTAACAGGACAAAAAACAGAAGAATGGCTTTGATTTTCATGGTGCAGCAAAACGAGGGTTTTTGAGAAATTCTTGATCGGTCAATGTTTTCAGAAAAGCAATGATTTTTTGCTGTTCTTCTTTGGTCATATTAATGCCGAGGCGACCAGTTGGTTTGAGCAATGGGTCGAGGCTGCCCGTTTCTTTTACGCCTTCGGCATAGTGTTGAAGCACCCCTTCCAGATTCAGAAAACGTCCATCGTGCATGTACGGATACGTGACTTCGATGTTGCGAAGGGTCGGTACTTTGAATTTGTTTTTGTCGGCCACATTTTCGGTGATGAGGTAGCGGCCCAAATCTCCTGTGTATTCGGGTAAAAGTCCGTTGCTCCGAAAACTGTGGTCGGTGAAAAGAACGCTGCTGTGACATGACGCACAGCCTTTGTCTTTAAAGAGTTGTAAACCGGCAGTTTCGTCGGTAGTAAGTTGTGCTTTCCCTGCCAAAAATTGGTCGTATTTTGAATTGGCCGATACCAACGTCAGCATAAACTGCGAGAGTGCCTTCAAAAAACGTTCAGTGGTAATGTCTTCTGAACCGTAGGCTTTTTTGAAAAGCGAAGGATATTCTTTCGATGCCTTGAGTTTTGTGAGGACATTTCCCAATTTTTCGTCCATTTCCAGGGGATTTTCAATGGGTGCAATCGCAAACATATCCAGATCAAATACTCCTCCATCCCAAAAAAAGGAATCCTGCCAGGCCAGATTGACAAGCGGTTGCGCATTTCGTGTACCTTCCCGGTTGTCTATGCCGTGACTGAAGCCATGTCCGTGGTGCGTGAAAGCGTGGCTTTGATTGTGACACTCGCCGCAGGCAATGGTTCCATCGCGCGAAAGAATGCCATCGTAAAACAGCTTTTTTCCCAGCGCCACACCATCGTTCGTGATGGGATTTTTAGAGAGAGCGTAGGTGGGCTGAGGGAAACCGGCAGGAACGGCAAAAAGGGTTTCAGGACTTGCATCCCGCCCCAAAATGGAGCAGGACACAAGCCAAATCGTAAAACTCACAAACACAGCGGCAGTCCGCCAATGAGTCATTTTCATGGGTTACATTTTGTCGTTGTGAATATGTTCAACCTTAAACATTTTTGTATAGCCATCAACGATAGGTTTTGATATGGCAGGATTCATGACGACGCTGCTTTTGGCAATGCTTACACCTTGGCTGAATGTTTGAAGAACGTCAGTGACCACATGAACGGTTGGAGAAATGTCTTTACGAACTTGTGCCACATCGCTGCCAAAGGAAGTAGTCACTGTACGGAGATTATTGGCCGTAGCCGCCGTTTTACCTCCAAATCCGCCAATGTGGAATTGATATTTCTTCGTTGCTGTGGTCGCTGCCGACGAGATTCCTTCCATTTTGAAGAAGATATAACCGGCATTCCACGACCAGTACATATTGTCAGTTCCGTACGAAGCAGGGTCAAGTACTCCCGTGCGTTGGGCTACGTCAGAGATGCTTTTGAGGCTATCTACCCCAATCATATAGCTCATAGAAGTATAGTCGCCCGCAGGTACGTCCGGTAAGCTGATGGTCAGGGTCTTTGTATCAGACTGACGGATTAAGAAATACTTGTCCGGAAACTTTACTTCGGTACCATCTGCCTTTTTGAGGGCGATATTACTCACAAAATAATTGAGTGTAGTGATCGTAAAGTCTTCATTGGCAGCGTTTTTGTAGGATTTGGTTTCCAATACTAATTTCTCGTTTCCTACGTAGTTGTCAAACTCAACGGTAAGGGCGTTTTTGTCGTTTGGCCCGATTTCTTCTTCTTTGTTGCATGACCAAAATAAAGTGGATGATATAAGCGCAATGGCTAGAAATTTGAATTTTTTCATTGGAGAAATAAGATTTTGTAATTGAAAAATGCAGGGCGAAAGCCCAATGATTCTTTCCCCAAGCCAAAGCAAGGGTTAGAAGCAGCAAGTGCCCGGCTGATTGGTGAATCAATAGCGCACACGGCTGCCTCTTTGAAAAAGAGTGAATTGTGAGGTAATTAAAGCAAAGAATTAAGCAATCGGGGGCTTAATAAGTGCCTTCAGGAAAAAAGCACTGAATAGAGACTGAATGTGAGGAAAGGTTGGGTCGGCCTGAATTAGTTGAGGAACGGTCAGAAAGTCTACATTAATTTCTTCAAATACTTCCTGCAGTAATTTTTTTGTCGTGTCGCTCTGTTTTTGGGTTTCATTGCGGGCATTGTCTTCGGCAACTTTTTGGAGTTGTTTGGCCAAATAGCACTTCCCATCGCAGTGAAGTTGGGGCTTGAGGCGATTTTCGCAGAGGTTGTGGATGATGTACTCTTTTCGCAGCTCAAAATCCAAATACACAAACGGCACCACCAGTAGTTTGAAACTGATAAGCGCAAGCAGAAAGAGTGCTGTTAGTCGTTTGGAATTCATCGATTGGGTGAAACGAGACGCAAATATATACCCGTAATAACTATTGTTGTATGATAAAAATCACATTAAATCGTTTTGCGACTGCAAACAGATTCAATACCTGTTGATTATCAATCTTTTACTTCCGATACCCGAAACATGGAAGTATAATTATCGGCAATCACGGAAGAGTAATCCGAAAACATAACGGTTGAGTTTTTCATTAAGCTTACTTTTTGGATACCGTCAAAAATTTTAGCGATATCTGCTACGACCTCCACGGTTGGTTTTTGTTCCGGGCCCACTTTGGCGGTTACTCCTAACGGCAGCGTGACAGTCCGGAGGTTATTGAATGTTTTTGCATTATATCCCCCAAAGCCTCCGATATGGTACCGAAATTTTTGATTTCCGGCAGGATCGGGGGTTACCTGCGGGGAAGTGCCTTCCAGTTTCAGAAAAATATAGCCTGAATTCCACGACCAATACATTCCATCTCCATCGTGGGTGGCATCACCCGGATCAAGAACCCCTTTCCGACGGCTGATGTCCATCGTATTACGCAGGCTGTCGACCCCAATCGTAAAAGCAATGGAAGTATACTCCCCGGTGGGTATGTGTCTTAGAACAACCTGTTTGGAAGCAGGCTGTGTCTCTTTGATTAAAAAATAGCTCGAATCCTGCGGGAACACAAAAACAGTACCATCCGTTTTTTTCAGCGAAATATTACTGATGTAATAGTTAAACGTAGTGACGTTAAAATTTTCTCCGACAGCATTTTGATAATTGCTATTCCCTAAAACAAGCGATTGGTTTCCCACCCGGTTGTCAAAGGAAAGTGTAAGAACATTTCGTTCATTGGGGTCCGGGTCGGAATTGCAGGATTGCATGACGAGCATGGCGGTCAGTGACAGTACACCGGCCGATAGGAAAGCATTTTTCATTTGGTTGAATGATCAAAGTGTTATTTTCAGAAAAAGCATCGGTTATTATTCTGGTATCAATTAAAACGATATTATTAAGTACAATTTATACTATACCCGAAGATTTTTCATAAATATTTGATTATAAGCTATTTGTATCTCAATCCATCGAGTCATCGTTTTAACATATTCGGTACATAAGTGTACAAAGTTATGATTTATATTTTTGAGACCTCTCCGTAGAATGTCGCTTCCTTTCCTAAAAAAACTATTAGCTTGTCGGCCATTTTTTTTATTTTTATTTTTTGTACTTTTTTGTGATGACATTCCCCAACTTTAACACAAATAGCCACTGCTACACTAACAAAAACTAAGAGCTTACTTAATTTTTGACTGCATTTTAAATGAGTCGATTCTAAATCAAAACCCCTGCCTTTGAATGTCTGAAATAACACCTCAATGCACCATCTTCTACGATAAAATCCACCGAGTTGTTTAGCTGGCAAGTTCCCAATTAAAAATAAAAAATCACCATCCGACAAACGTTTTATCATTGTATTACACCAAATTCCATCTACTCTACAATCTTGAAAATATCGCTCTGTTTGGGTATGTAAAAGTTCCTCAATGGAATAACAATCCCCATTTTTCAAAGTGACTAAATGGCTTTTTGGAACACGTATACAAAAATTTATACCACTGATTTTTATATGTTTAACCCACTCAATGCCTATAAATTCTCTATCGCCTACAATGACTCCTATTCGCTCTTTTCCAATTACTTTAATCAACTTTGAAAGTAAATCTATACGATCTTTACAATGGCTATTGCCAGATTTATTATCTAACAAAGACCAATATAAAGGTATTCCAACTGAGCCATTTTTTGCTACTATCATCAATATATTGCACCGCGCGGGCGGCCCCGTGATAAACTCCAAAATCCCATTCGGTTCGATCAATTGAAAGACTAAGTTTACCTCTTGGTAGAAATAATACTAATAGCAGACATACTTGATCATAATCGAACTCATAGTCTTTAAAAAATGATTGTATATTACGTTCTATAGACTCAATTTTAGCCTCAGATTCAATATGAAGAGCTATTTCTCTAAATTGTACTTTTTCCCTATCAATAATGCCTAACAAAAAAGATGATATGAATTTTTTGCGTGCTAAGTTGGTCGCTAATGGAATTTTTTGAAACAATTTGATAACTTCGTCCCTAATGATTTTTTTCATTCCTAAAGGCTGGTTTGATGCTTGGTCGCTCAAATTTCAGCCTTTTTGTTTTATCTAACAATTATCTTCGGGTACAGTATACAATTTATATAAGCATAATATTTTATTAAAATTTCTAAATGAGCTTTTCCGTCCCAATTGTGGCACAGCATAAAATATACAGTTCATTGGCAGTACATACTTCCCTTGGAAATGGATTTTTATTAAAGTGGTTTCCTGAATCTTCTGATTTTTTGAAAAAAGAATATTTGTTAATTCCCATTCAGTTAACTTTTTTCAAGATTAGTCATGGCCAAATTTGTCACAATAAACGCAGCGTTTTCAGGAGACAAAAGCTAAAGCCTGAAATTTTTCAGAATTTACTTTCAAACTATTCGCGCCGGTGACCTCGTTATTTTGCCATCCACATGTACATAGCAGTGGCACGGTACGCCCGTGCGTTCCCTATCCCATCACGAATCAGTATCCCGTGTTGGTACTTTAAAATGAGTTACTGAGACGTTTTTAGGTGTTTGTCCCATTTGTGGCATTTTAAGAACGGTCATTTGTAAAATGCCACAAATACTCCGAGGCGTATACTCCTTTTTAGGTTACCTGAAGGTTGGCAGGTAACCTCACGTAAGGGACCAACTTCAGGCTTGGTGCAGTAAACCACTTGATTTTGGAGTAGAAGCCATAAAAAGGTTTGCCAGATGAATTAAGCAGAAGGGCGGCGTACCGCATTTTAAAGCCATTTTCCAAGCCTACACCTCAGAATGGAGTAACGGACAGGTAAGAGGGCATCCTGGCCGCTGGAGCGGTAAACCTGATTAAAAATATCAAGCGGCAGATGTATGACAGAGCGAATTTTGAATTGCTCCGCAAAAGAGTCATCCTTATGGGAAACCCCAGATTTCACCAAATGTTACGATGATCCAAAATCATAACTTATTCTTTTAAGTCATTCATTTAGAAAATATTTTCTAAATGAATGACTTTTCTGTTTCAGAGAATTTAAAATAGAATAAATTTGAATTTTGCAACAAATGCTATGCACGAAATCTCCTTAGTCCGCAATATTTTCAGAACCCTCGAAGAAGAGTTTCCCAATGACATGGAGCGGGTGCGTAAGATTCATCTGAAAGCGGGGTTACTGTCAAATGTTCAGCCTATTCTGATGCAAAATGCGTTTCAGGCGGTGCTCGAAGACGAACCTAAGTACCAAAAAACGTCGTTGTACGTAGAAGTGCTGCCCATTTTGATTCATTGCGATGAATGTGACAAAACCTCAGAAGTGCAACAGTATCGCTTTGTGTGCGCCTGCGGTAAACCCAGTCGAAACGTCGTACAAGGCGAAGAGTTGCTCATCAGCAATGTCGAAATGGACGATTAACCTTAATGCCTCTTAATTCCTTAATGGTTTAACAAAAACATGAAACCCAAATCAAACCAAGCCGCCGTAGGCTCTATTCAGTGCGACAATACTACCCTTAATCTGCTCAAAGTCAATGATTTTGTAGCTAAGGCTATCCGAGAAAAGCTGCCCGATATGTTGGTGGTGAACGTTTGCTCTTCCCCGGGGAGCGGCAAAACCACCTTGATGCAGGAAACAGGAAAACGTCTGCAAGGCAGGCTCAATATGGCAGTACTCGTAGGCGATCCCGAAACCGAACGAGATGCCATCAGGATGAGAGACGTTGGCATCAACGCTTTGCAAATTGTAACGGGTGGTATGTGCCACATCGAAGCCCAGATGATTTATCAAGCCCTCGACCACATTGACCTGACGGGCGTGGACTTATTGTTTATCGAAAACGTAGGCAACCTCGTTTGTCCTGCGGCCTTTGACCTCGGCGAAGACTACCGTGTGACGGTATTGGCAAGCACCGAAGGCGACGACAAGCCCAAAAAATACCCACGAATGTTTTTGACAAGTGAGTTGTTGGTGGTTTCAAAATCAGACTTACTCCCTTACGTGCCGTTTTCGGTGGAGGCCGTGACAAAAGATGCCCGTGACGTAAACCCCGATATTGAGGTGATGACGATTTCGAGCCTTAAAGGGGATGGCATGGATGAGTGGTGCAACTGGCTCATCGAACGAGTACAAGCCAAAAAGGGCGAGTTGGTGAGTTGAAATGCTCGACAATACCAATAATACCTTCGAGATCAGGCTCAACGGGCTAGTGCAAGGCGTTGGCTTTCGGCCTTTTGTGTATCAGTTGGCCAACGAATGGGGGCTAAAAGGTAACGTCAGCAATGGCGCAGCAGGCGTGGTGATTCGAATCAATGCTGATTTGACAACGGCAGGTCGTTTCCGAGAAGCTCTCTTGCATGAAGCCCCCGCTTTGGCGCAGATTACACAGCATACTTTACAAAAAATCGAACCGATTCATTTTGAGTCGTTTGACATCGTAGAAAGCGAAACTGCCGAACGGTTTTCGCTGTTGCTGCCCCCAGACTTTGCCCTTTGTAACAACTGCCGCCAAGAACTGCACGACCCTGCCAACAGCCGATACCGCTACCCGTTTATTACTTGTACGCATTGCGGACCCCGTTACTCTATCATCACGGCTTTGCCTTACGACCGCCCACACACGAGTATAGCGGCGTTTGAGCAATGTGTTTCTTGCTTGCAAGAGTACAACGACCCCGCCGACCGTCGTTTTTATGCCCAAACCAATTCCTGCGACGACTGTGGGCCTCAGTTGTGTTGGTACAAAACCGATGGAAATCGCTCTGTTCAACTTTCTTTTTTGAATGATTCTCGCTGGATTTTACCCCGTATCAAATGGGCATTGGAAGCTGGTAAAATACTGGCTGTCAAAGGTATTGGTGGCTATCTATTGCTCTGTGATGCTACCAACGAGCAAGCCGTCGAAACGCTGCGCCGTCGAAAACACCGTCCTCAGAAACCCTTTGCGGTGCTATATCCAATGTTCGAAATGCTGCAAACCGAAGTAGCCTTGAATGATGTCGAAATCAAAACCTTGCAAAGTTTGGCCGCTCCGATTGTGCTGGCAGAGCGTCGGGATGCCTGCTGTGTGGCTCAAAATGTAGCGCCTCAATTGTCTTTACTTGGCGTGATGCTGCCCTACACCCCCCTGCTCGACCTCATAGCAAACGACTTCGGCAAGCCATTGGTAGCCACGAGTGGCAATGTTAGCGGCAATCCGATTGTGTATGAGGACGAAAAAGCCCTAAACGATCTCGCCGCTGTGGCCGATCATATCCTGACCAACAACCGCCCGATTCCAGTACCGCAAGACGACTCGGTACTGCGGTTTACGCCTAAGCATCAACAGCCAATCGTGATTAGGCGCAGTCGAGGGCTGCCGCTGCACGTTCCAAAAGAGTATCAAAATAGTGATTTTTGCGTGGCAACTGGGGCTTCTATGAAATCTACTTTTGCCATAAATACGACTGATTACCTATACGTTAGTCAGTATTTGGGAGACTTGGAAAGCTACGAAACCCAACAGAATTTCGAGCAGGTGTTAGCGCATTTTCTACGGCTGCAAAACCCTGACTTTTCCCCTATTTTTGGCGAAATAAAAGCCCTTTTCTGCGATGCCCACGAGGGGTACTTTTCAACTCAATTGGCCGTCGAATTAGGACAACGTTGGCAAATACCTATTCACAAAATCCAGCATCACCAAGCGCATTTGGCGGCGGTATTGGCCGAAAACGAACTTTTACACAGTACCCGGTCGCTCTTGGGCGTGGTGTGGGACGGTACAGGCTACGGCAGCGACGGCCAAATTTGGGGTGGTGAGTTTTATCCTTTTAATTTCTCCGAACAACCATTGTCGGAACAGTTGAGGGAGTTGCCCCACCGCCTGCAATTTGATTATTTCGATGCGCTGCTTGGCGACAAAATGCCCCGTGAGCCTCGACTCTCGGCATTGTCTTTCTGCAAGGGAGTCGTTGGAAGTGAAGCTATCTTACAACCAAAATTCAGCACTGCTGAATGGGGATTGTACCAAAAGATCCTGTCGAAAAATTCGTTGAAAACCAGCTCCGTAGGGCGTATTTTTGATGCGGTTGCGTCGGTGTTGGGATTGATGGATAAAGCCTCCTACGAAGGCGAAGCCGCTTTGCTGTTGGAAACGATGGCAGCCTCCTATTTTGCCCAATATGGCTACTCTTTTTCTGAATATTACCTCGAAAATACTGATATAACGAGCACTATTCCTACCCGAAAATTGGCAGAAGGCATCGTGGCCGACCTGCAACAAGGCTACCCCGCCGACCGGATAGCCGCTAAGTTCCATTTTTCGTTGGTCAGAATCGTTGAAACCATAGCGCAGCGGTTGGGCGTTAGGCAACTGGCGTTTAGTGGTGGAGTTTTCCAGAATGCGGTGTTGGTAGATTTGCTTATCGAACACCTTAGCCCACATTTTCGGCTCTATTTTCACCGCCAACTCTCCCCCAACGACGAGAACATTTCCTATGGCCAAATGGTGCTGGGAAGCCTTTTGATGAAGGATTAGAAATTTTTTTCTAAGCTATTCTTTTTAAAGTCCCCCGTTTTTCGTATATCATTGTAGCTGATTTTAAAAACTTAAATCAGCTATGAGATTTTTTACGGTATCCATCCTCTGTATTGCAAGTGTGAGTAGCGCATGGGCGCAAAAAACAGACTCCACCGCTTTCTTAAAAACATTAGAAGAAGTAACGGTAACGTCGAGTCGTATGGTGCTGTCGGCGAGGCAGTTACCCCAAAAAATAGAAGTTATCTCCAATCGGGACATTGAGCTTATCCCTGCCAATGATGTGGCAGATTTGCTCAAAAAACTGGCATCGCTCAATATCGTTCAGTACCCGCATGGATTCTCATACGTAAATCTGCGAGGGTTTGCCCCCAATACCTTTCACGGGTCCAATTCGATTCAGCCCGAAACCTCTGTAATGATCAATGGCCGCCCTGCGGGTACAGTAAATATTGCGGTTTTGGACAGGAGTTCGATTGAGCGTATTGAAGTACTCAAAGGACCGTCGGCAGCCATGTATGGGGCCAATACCATGGGGGGAGTGGTGAATCTCATCACCAAAACATCCAAAGGTAAAATTGGCGGAAATGCACACCTGGGCTATGGTACTTGGAACACACTTGAAGCAGGGGCCAGCATTGGTGGCAAAATCACAAAAAATTTAGATTTTGACTTATCAGGCAATTTTTTCAATCGAGCAAGCAATTACAAAATAGGAAAAGGAAACCTCTTCCGAAATGCCTTTGGCTGGCGCAACTCAACCGTTACGGCGCTCGACCAAACTACCCTCGATACGCCCGATGATGTCTATGACGGGATTACACGTGAATTTACGCAAATGCAGAATTATTCGGGAATGTTGCGCTTGGGGTATCAAATCAGCAAAAACTGGCGGGTAGATGCACTACATCAACGATTTGCGACCACCAAACTATATACCATTGGTGACATGCGGACCATCAACCGTGACCAAGGAGAACGCAGCTATAATACTTACGAAATTTCGCTGACAGGCAAGGTAGGTGCGCATAATTTGTTGGCTAAAGCCTATATTTCTAACGAACAAGTGAAAACCTTTCCCTTCTTCAACGTTACTACGGGGCAGGAATTTACACCGTACCAATCGTACGAAAGCAACGTGGACTACAAAGGTGTACAGGTACAAGATGATTTCAAGTTGTCTGATAAGTTTAGGTTGGCTTTTGGCGCAGACTATTATGAAGCAGCCACTGCCCTCAGAAACTGGAACGCTCCAACGGCTGCAACGGGCAACGTTCCGCAGGAAAGGGCTGCCACCAGCCCCAATGGCCTCATCAAAGATTTGGGCGTGTTTGCACAAGCTCACCTTACTTTGCTCAACGACCGTCTGATTCTTAACCCCAGTTTTAGAACCGATTTTGTGAGTTATTCCATGCTCAGAAGTTTTGGTTTGGAAGACAAAACACGCATCAGAGATGAAAACAGAACGATTTATAGCCCTAATTTGGGCATACAAATCAACCTGACCAAAGCCCTGGCCATCCATGCCAATGCAGGGCGAGCGTTTCGGTACGCAGTGGCCAACCAAATTGCGGGTTATTTTGAAACCTTCACCACGACCAATCCTGCCAGGGTGAATGTGACTTTGGGCAATCCTGACTTGCAAAATGAAAATAGCTTTACGTGGGAAACAGGCATACGATTTGGCAAAGCCGAGAAAGGGTTTTACCTAGATGCCACTTATTTCAATACGAATGTCAATGACCGTATCATCACGGTTTCGGATGCGGCCAAAGTAAATACAGATTGGCAGGCGTTGGATGGAAAAACCTACAAGGTGGCCTCTTACCGTACTTTTGCCAATGCAAACTATTCAAAATTTGCGGGTTTGGAGTTAGATGGCTACTATGATTTTGGGGCGTTGAGTCAGTTCAAAAAGTCATATCGCCTGTTTTTTAACGCTACCAAGATGTTTGCCTACGATGATTACGTAACCAGCACCACTCCATCTACGCCCGACACCAAGTCAAAAGCCAGACAGGTGGCTGATTTGAGCATGGGCGGTGGCTTTGAGTATGACGACATGAAGCGCTTTTCGGTGAGGCTGTCGGGGCGATACGTCGGCGTGCGTGAATACGTAAATTTCAACGACGTGGTAAGCCCCCAGAAGTTTAGAAGTCAGTTAGTGGAGTATCCACCACATTTCACGCTGGATTTGGTAGCCAATTATACCTTTTACAAAAACCATACGGTATCGTTGAGAATACAGAACCTCACCGACGAGAATTTCTATGAGCTTCGTTACCAACCCATGCCTGGCCGAAACACCTCATTGAGATATACTTTCCGTTTTTGAAAAATCATAAAACCTAAGATATTGAATTTCAAACGTAGAATGTAAAAGTAGGTTATTGCAGCAATCCTTTTACATTCAAGCCTATTGGCCCTTTAATTTTTATAACCAAACTATGGAATTTACTCCCTTACTTCTGGCCAGTGTTGTGGGCTTTACGCACGCCTTTGAGGCCGATCATTTGGTGGCGGTGAGTAGTATCGTAACCCGCCGTAATAGCCCGCTTTTAGCCATCAAAGATGGCATTTACTGGGGGCTGGGGCATACCTCTACTATCTTGCTCGTAGGGACGGTTATCCTACTGGGACGTATTGCTTTTGAAGAATCAGATTTTCGCTATTTTGAAGCGGGTGTGGGAGTGATGCTCATTGTATTGGGCATGTATCGTCTTTTCAAATTGTATAAAACACCTCAAATAACGCTACACACTCATCCACACCCGAACCCAAAAGACTTCAAATTGGCATTTGGAGTAGGGTTGGTTCACGGGCTCGCAGGCAGTGGGGCTTTGCTCCTCACGGTACTGGCCGCTACCAAAAGTACAGTGACAGGATTGATCTATTTAGTTATTTTTGGGGTTGGTTCTATTGTAGGGATGATGCTCGCTGCTGGGGTTTTCAGTCTGCCTTATTCCGAAAAAATACTCAATAACAAAACCATAAGCATGGCCCTGACGGTACTATCATCGCTACTTTGTATTGTCCTTGGAAGTATGGTGGTGTACGAAAACTTGTTTCAGTAATTTTTGAAACATATAAGAATGTGAAGTAATATTAGGGTTTCAACACCCCTATATCTTCATTAATAAAAAATTAGAAAATGTTAAAAACCATAAACTAATGATTGAACTCCTACAAAACGCCATCGGAATCATCACTAACCTATTGCTGTGGCCTGTCGTAACGCTCTTGCTGTATGGTATGGGGTATTCGCTTTACACGTTGGGCAATATGCTCGTTGAGTCGTACCAGCGCAAGGGCAAACCCGAGACCATCACAGACCCACGCCAACCATCGGAGTTTGTGAGTCGTTTTCAAGGAATCCAAGAATGGAAAAAGCAGCTCGACCTCGACCCCGCTGCGCCACTTTGGCTACTCCACGACCGTACTGAGGCTGCCCTCAAAAAACGCATTGACCGTGTGCGTAACTGGATTAAACTTGGCCCCGCCCTGGGCTTGGCAGGCACGCTCATTCCGCTTGGCTCGGCACTCAAAGCCGTGGGAGTCAATAATATGAAACTACTTTCAGACGAGCTGACAGTGGCTTTTGGGGCAACGGTGCTGGGGCTTACGGCGGGGGTTATCGCAATGATTGTGGTAACAAACTACGAGCGTTGGTATGCACTTGATTTGGCCGAAATACGCCATGCCCTCGAAGCCTTGGAAGAAAAAAATGCAGCTTGATAAAATACAGTTTCCAAATGCCCCTTCACTTCTTATTGGTTTAAAAAATGAGACAAAAATATAGGTACAGACGTGGCCTCGGCATGATTGGCGGTCAACACCACGACGACAACCCGCTGACTATCATGGCCAATCTTTTTGAAACGGGTTTGGTCTTTGCGCTGGGCTTCATGGTGTCGCTTATCAGTGCCATGAACCTACTCGATATGTTTAACCCCGAAACCAAGGTGACCGTTACGACCGAACGCAAAGATGGGATGCAGATTATGGTCAAAGAAGGCAACAAAACCACGATTCGACGCCTCACCAAAAATGTAGGTGCGGGCGATGGCACCCGCCTCGGTGTGGCGTATCGGCTGGCCGACGGGTCGGTGATTTATGTTCCAGAAAATGAAAAAAAATAACCTTTCTCAAATAATCGGAATTGGCTTTGTGGCCGCATTTATTGCTTTTTTTGGTTTTGTAGCCTGGAAAAGTGGTTTGCAGCCTGTTTCTCAAAAAACCATCTTGTTTGTAATCGGCGACAACCAAGCCGAAGCCATTGTAAGGGCAACCGACCAGTTTTATCAGCAATATCCGCAGTTGGCCAAAAAAGTAGAAGTGATTGTTCGGACCCGCTCCAATACCCAACCCACCGACCCCATCCCGCCCTCTGATGTAATGGTGGTGAAAGTACAAGAAACGGAGTTTTTTGAACAACATTTAGACTACATCAAAAATACCAATACGGCTTTTGCCCCCGCAGGCTCGCCCATAGCACGGATTGTACTCGGCTCAGCGGGAGCCAAAGACGAAGATTATGAGGCGTTTGGCATGAAACGTGACCCGCAAGTGGAAGCGTATTATGAAACTCCATCGCCTGCGGAGTTTAAAAAAATGCTCGGGTATCTGCTCAATCGCTACTGTGGATTTAATGAAGTGCCGATTGAGAAAAGCATCCCACTGCCTGAGAACGGCCTCGGGATTTTTCAGAACGGTAAAGTAACTCGACTCGTACCTACTTGGCAAGAGTGGGAGCAGCAACAAAAACCCGACCCTACCAAAGAAAAAATCGGGGTGTTGATTTATGGTTCGGCAGCGCAAGAGGGCCTCTTGCATATCGAAAATGCCGTGGGACAAGAAATCGAACGAAGAGGCTACCAGCCTGTTTATGTCTTTGGCTACCCTGGTAGCAAGGCCATTAAGCAAACGATACTGGACACGCTCTCGTGGAAAAATCGAGGGATTAAAGCCTGTGTTTCATGGCTGTTTAAATTTTCGGACAAGAAAGCCGAGAAAGTATTGGCCAGCCTCGATGTGCCCCTCATCAATGCTATTGACAATTTTGGAAATACGCTCGATGAATGGAAAAATTCAAAAAAAGGGCTATCGTCGGCAGAGGTAGCTTGGCAAATTGCCATTCCAGAAATAGCGGGCATGGTACAGCCTACCGTATTGGGTGGTGTGAAACTGGACGGTGGTATTCCGTACAAAACGGCCATTCCTGAGCGAGTAGAACGGGTAGTGAGTCGGGCGATTCGGTACGTCAAATTGCAAAATACCCCTGCCTCGCAGCGGAAAGTTGCCATTTTATATTGGAATTACCCCCCTGGAAAAGACAACGTGGGCGCCAGCTATCTCAACGTAATGCGTACGATTCCGATGCTTGTTGGTCAGATGAAAAAAGCGGGATACACGATTCAGTATTTTGACCCAAGCAAAACCCGCAGTATCGAAATGCTCATCAAGGAGCGTGGTCGAAATGTGGGCAAATATGCCCCAGGTGAACTCCTTCGTATGGTCAATGCAGGGGGGGCTGAACTGATACCCGTTTCGACCTACAAAAAATGGTTTGCCCAACTCGACCCACAGTACCAATTACAAATCACCAATCACTGGGGGCCACCCGAAAAGGCCGATATTATGACCATTCGGCGCAATGGAGAACTATACTTTGTGCTGCCTATCATTCGCTTTGGCAATGTCAGTATCATGCCACAACCCGACCGTGCCCGCTCGCAGGACATCGCCGCTTTGTACCACTCACAGACCTTACCGCCTCATCATCAGTACATTTGCGCTTATTTGTGGCTTCAACGTAGCATGGATGCCCTCATCCACACGGGTACGCACGGAACCCAAGAATGGCTCGATGGTAAAGAAACGGGACTTTCTAACCAAGACAGTCCCGAAGTACTGGCAGGCGACCTGCCCATCATGTACATTTATAACATGGATGTTGTTGGGGAGGGTATTCAGGCCAAACGACGAGGTGCTGCCACCATCATTGACCACCTCACGCCTGCCCTCGGTGAAGCAGGTATGACACCCGAAATGAAAAAACTCAACGGACTGGTGCGGCAATGGGAAACAACGCAGTCGCTCAATCCTGAAGGAACAGGCCCGATTCTGGAAATGATCGAACAGATGGCAACCAAAATGGGCATTAAAAAAGACCTTGAAAAAAATGACTGGGGAGACAAAACGGCTCTCAAAGCCCAAAAAGCCGACAAAATCAAGAAAATGGTGGAAGAGTTGCAGCATTACATTGAGGAAACCCGTGAGCGCTCTACGCCATTCGGTCTGCATACGTTTGGGGTGTCGCCCGTAGGCAAACAACTCGACAATTTTGCCAGTATCATTGCCAAAACCAACGGGCAGGGAAGACTATCTGAGTTTCGCACTATACTATCTAATACTGCTGATGAAGAAATTCGCCTTTTATTGCACGGTTTAGAAGGCCGATACGTAACGCCCGAAGTCGGCAACGACCCCATCCGTAATCCGAAAGCCATTCCGACGGGGCGTAATTTTTATACCTTCGACCCTCGCTCCGTACCTGTGCCGTATGCTGACTCTATTGGGCGTATAATGGCCGATAATTTTGTCAAAGATTTCAAAAAAACCAACGGAAAGTTTCCCCAAAAAGTAGCCTTTGAGGTATGGTGTGTCGAAACGGTGCGGCATCAAGGTATGCAAGAAGCCCAAATTTTGGGGCTACTGGGCGTGCGATTGGTACGAGACAAAATGGGCCGTGTCGAAAACCTCGAACTCATTCCCCGTAGCGAATTGGGCCGCCCAAGAGTAGATGTAGTGATGAGTAGCACAGGTTTGTACCGTGACACGTTTCCGATGTTTTTTGAACTAATGGATAAAGCATTTAGGTTGGCGGCATCTTCGCCCGAAGCCGACAACCCCGTTCGCAATCACAGCGAAGCCACCCGCAAAAAACTCATTGAAAGCGGTATGGATACCGCCCAAGCCCGTATCCGCAGCCAGATTCGGATTTTTGCCGAGCCATCAGGCACATACGGCAGTAAAGTATCAGAAGCTACCTATGCCTCAGGCACTTGGGACAACGAAAGCCAAATTGCCGAACTTTATATCAGACGCATGGGCAACGGCTACGGTGGTGGTATTTGGGGCGAAAGCATGGAAACTGAATACAAAGAAGCCCTCAAAGGTACACAGGCCATTGTACACAGCCGTAGCAGTTCGCTTTACATGAGCCTCGACAACGACGACTTCTTTGGCTTTGCTGGGGCCATTGCACTGGGTGTACGCCACTTAGACAAAACCAAGAAAAGCCCATCGGTGATGGTGGCCGACCTACGCACCAAAGGCAGCGAAAAATATCAGTCGCTCGAACGGTTCATGGGCCAAGAATTACGCTCCCGCTACTTCAATCCCGAATATATCAAAGCCATGACCGTCGAGGGTTACTCAGGTGCTCGTCACGTTATGCAGGGCGTGGAGTATCTATGGGGCTGGCAAGTGGTTTATCCCGAAGTTGTTACTGCCGAAAAATGGCAAGAGTTTTATGAGGTATGGCTCAAAGACCGTTACAAGCTCAAGACAAACGAATTTTTTGAAGAACACAGCCCCCACGCCCGTGAGTCTATGTCGGCTCGAATGTTGGAAGCAGTTCGAAAGGGATACTGGAACCCTTCAGAAGAGGTCAAGAAAGATTTGTCAAAAATCTACGTAGAATCAGTGGCCAAACACGGCGTGTCGTGCGGGCATACCACCTGCGACCACCCCGAACTGCATAACTTCATCAAGGGAATTGCGATAGCGAGCGGCAGTGTCAAACCCGCCGACGTAGCCAAATGGGTCAAAAACGTAGAAACCGCCACGGGCAAGCCCATTGCCGAAGCCCTCGCCAAGCGCATTTCTGACAAAAAAGAGTGGAACGACCCCAACAAAGTGAAACAATATAAGCCCAACGAAGCGGTATCGGAGCAAACAACTGGACAAAGTCAGTCTTCCAACCAAAAGCAAGCGGTAAAAGGCTATAAAATGCAAGAAGAACAAGTGATGGACGCCGCCTCGGCTAAATCGTCGGCCAATGCCCCCAATGGCTCACCCTGGCTGTATCTGGGTATTTTAGGAGGCCAATTGGTACTACTGCTGTCGGGAGGCATCAGACGCTATTTTTGAGCAACGCAACTGTTATTGCAGTTAAAAAGGTGGGCGTTATTAGAAAATATTTTCTAATAACGCCCACCTAATTTTTTATTGAACAGTACAAAGAATAACTTTGAATCTTACAATTTTCATTAAAAAACACCTAAAATCATGTGTCTCGCAATTCCAGGAAAAATACAATCGGTTGATTATCAGTACGGTGGAGCTGTTCGGATGGCCAAAATCCTCTTTGGTGGTATTACCAAAGAAGCCAGCCTCGATATGGTACCTCATGCCAACGTGGGCGACTACGTGCTTGTACACGTAGGCGTGGCCATCAGTGTGGTGGACGAAGAGGAAGCCAAAAGGACGTTTCAGTACTTAGAAGAAATTGGAGAAATAGATGAGTTGGTAGAAGCGTCGCAAATAGATCGCCAAGATTTGTAGTCATTCCTGCCTTTTCACTCATTAATGATTTAACAATGAAATACATATCCGAATACCGTACCCCCGAACTCGTCGAAAAATACCTCCATGAACTTCAAAAAACCGTAACTCGCCCGTGGGCGATCATGGAGATTTGCGGTGGACAAACGCACAGTTTGGTCAAAAATGGTCTTTTAAACCTTCTGCCCAAAGAGATTCAAATGATACACGGCCCGGGCTGCCCCGTGTGCGTGACACCCCTGAATCTCATTGACAAAGCCGTGTATTTGGCCGAAGAAAAGGGCGTGATTCTCTGTTCGTTTGGCGATATGATACGGGTACCCGGCTCAAAGCGCAGCCTGCTCGAAGCCAAAGCCGCAGGAGCAGATGTGCGGATTTTGTACTCGCCGCTTGAAGCCGTCAAAATTGCCCAACAAAATCCTGACCGTGAAGTGGTTTTCTTTGCCGTAGGCTTTGAAACTACCGCACCCGCCAATGCGCTGTCGGTGCTTCATGCCCAGCGATTGGGTCTAAAAAACTACTCCATATTGGCCTCACACGTGCTGGTCCCACCTGCCATTGATGCAGTGATGACCGACGACGACGTGCGCATACAGGGGGTATTGGCTGCCGGGCACGTCTGCACAATTATGGGGATTGGCGAATACTATGAACTGGCCGAAAAACACGAAATACCCATCGTAGTGACGGGCTTCGAGCCTGCCGATCTGTTGCAGGGCATTCTGATGACCGTACGACAATTGGAAGAAGGCAAAGCCAAACTCGAAAACCAATACAGCCGAGTGGTAAAACCCGAAGGGAACCCCGAAGCTCGCAAGGTCATTGAGCAAGTATTTGAAGTTGCCGACCGTGAGTGGCGAGGTATTGGCACGATTCCCAACAGTGGTTGGGAGGTGAGGGAAGAGTTGGCGGCTTTTGACGCCAACCGTAAGTTTTCGGTCAATATCGCCAAGGCCCCCGAATGTGCCGACTGCATTGCAGGATTGGTACTCAAAGGCATCAAAAAACCTTACGAATGTAGTCAGTTTGGCAAAAAATGTACTCCTGAGAATCCCCTCGGTGCGCCCATGGTGTCGTCAGAAGGGGCTTGTGCGGCCTATTATCACTTTGCAGGGGTAGAGGTATCGTAGATGCTATAATAATATTGAACCATTATGGGATTTAGCCAACTAAGGTTGGTCATTAAATCCTTAATGAATCTTAACTTCTTAAAGGTAAACGAATTACAAACATGCTTTTAAACTGCCCCATGCCACAACTTGACTTTGACATCATTACGTTAGGTCACGGAAGCGGTGGAATTTTAACCAATAAACTCTTAGAATCGGGCGTATTTGAGCTACTCAAAAACCCTTTGCTGGATACCCACCACGACGGTGCAGTTTTTGAATTATCAGGACGGCTTGCTTTCTCTACCGACAGTTATGTTATTTCTCCTATTTTCTTCCCCGGGGGCAATATTGGAGAGTTGGCTATCAACGGTACAGTCAATGACTTGGCCATGTGTGGAGCTATGCCCAAATATCTTTCACTGAGTTTTATCATCGAAGAAGGTCTGACGACTACCGAGTTTTGGGAGATATTGGTATCTATCAAAGCGGCTGCCCAACGGGCAGGGGTTCAGATTGTAACAGGCGACACCAAGGTAGTTGAAAAAGGTAAAGGCGATAAGATATTCATCAATACATCGGGTGTCGGGCAAGTTCATCCGCAAGCGCAGATTTCGCTCCAACACGTAAAGCCAGGCGATAAAATCATCCTATCCAACAACATAGCCACGCACGGGGTGGCCATTATGTCGGTGAGAGAAGGGCTGGATTTTGAAACAGATATTGTAAGCGATACCGTAAATCTCAATGAGGCCGTAAAATATATATTAGATGAGTTTGGCGCACATATCCACCTCTTGCGTGACCCTACTCGGGGTGGTGTCGCTACGGTTCTGAATGAGATAGGACGTGATAGTCGCTTAGGGATTAATTTATGGCAACGTAATATACCTGTATTAGACGACGTTGCAGGGGCTTGCGAACTGCTGGGCTTGGATCCACTCTATGTGGCCAATGAAGGAGTATTTATAGCCATCGTTGCTGCTGATGTTGCCGAAGCAGTAGTGGCCTTATTACGCCAGTATTCGTTTTGCGAGCGTGCTGCTGTTGTGGGTGAGGTGGTAGCCCAACATCCTCGGCAGGTAGTGTTGACGAGTACTATCGGCGGCAAAAGGGTGGTCAATATGTTGGTGGGCGAGCAATTGCCAAGAATCTGTTAAACCAAAACCATTATGAAGTTTTTTGTTTTTTTACTGCTTTCTTTCCCTCTTCTGGCGCAAACCAAAGCTGAAAAAGAAGTGTTGGAATTTGAGCAAAAGCGCATCAACGCCACCCTTCACAGCGACGTAGCAGCCTTGCAAGAGATGCTGTCCGACGATTTGGTCTGGATTCATTCATCAGGGAAAAAGCAAAATAAGATGCAGTACATCGAAGACCATGCGTTGAAACGGGTAAAATACCAAAAAATCAGCCTCGAAGAATCGAACGCGCGGGTGTATGGCAACATTGCTGTTACCAACGGAAGAGCCATTTATGAGGCCATTTCGATAAAAGATGGTAGCCTAACCATAAGCAATTTGTATCATACCTGTGTGTATCGACAGCAAGCGGGCAAGTGGCAAGTAATAGCTTGGCAGACTACCAAAATACCATGAATATCAACGTCTCTATCAACGTCGCATCTCCTTTACACTCTACCATCGAAGACACTTTTTTTAAGTCAGGAGCGGGTTTACCGCCTTTGGTAAACATCTATCGCATTTTCAAAGGCGATGAGGGCAATCCGCTTCTGGCTCCTCGGGGTGTGTGGTTGTATAAAAACAAACTCATTGTAGCCGATACCGGCCAGAATCGGGTTTTTATTTGGAATCAAGTTCCTCAAAATGAATACGCTGTCCCCGATATAGTGTTGGGCCAGACCGAAACCGCCGACACAGGCCGTAACGCAGGCCATGAGGTATCGGGCAGTACTTTGCAGTATCCGTCAGGAGTGTGGACCGACGGTCAAAAACTCATTGTAGCCGATGCCTGGAATCATCGTGTGCTCATTTGGCACCACTTTCCGACCCAACACGGCCAAGTTGCCGACGTAGTATTGGGACAACCCGATTTCATGCACAATCAACCCAACGTGAAGGGCATCGGTAAGTCCCCTTCGGCCCGGAGCCTCAACTGGCCTTACGGCGTGTTTTCGGATGGCCAAAGACTTTGGATAGCTGATACAGGAAACAGACGTGTTTTGTTTTATGAACAAATTCCGAACCAAAACTTCAGTCCCGCCGATGGTGTAATTGGGAAACCCGGTTTTGAGGAACGAGACTATGAAAATCATGAACCTATCTGGCCGTATTCGGTGCGAGTGTCGCCTAAGGGGCAGATGATCATCGCTGATACCCAATATTACCGAACCTTGCTTTGGCACAACTGGCAAACGGCCTTTACTCAACCTGCCGATGTCATTATTGGTCAAACCGACTTTGAAGCCAACGGCATGAATCAGTTTAGCCTTTTTCCCAAACAAAATACCCTTAGCTGGACGTATGACGCATTTTTTTATGCAAGTGGCCTTTTTGTAGCTGATACAGGTAATAGCCGTTTACTGTGGTTTGACGAAGTGCCTGCCCAAAATGCTGCTTTTGCGACCAACCTCATCGGGCATGGTAATTTTGGAACCGGCAGCGAAAATTCCAGTACCCGATTTGGCACTGATAAACAACTTTATTGGCCTTTTTCTGTTTGTATTTCCGGAAACCTAATGACTGTAGCCGACACAGGTAACCACCGAATTATATTTTTTCAATTAAACGCCTAAAACCAATGCAAAAAACAACTCTTTTCATTTCGGCGATATGCCTGATGTTAGGTGCCTGCAACACCGAAAAATCAGGCACAGAATCAAGTGCTTCCAAAACAGACACGGCTGCTACGCCTGCTATGCCTATGGATGCCGACCACATTCCGCAAAGAGACCTCAAATTCAACGATTATGCAGAAGCCGTCAATGCGGGTAAAATCCCCAAAGATACCCTCAAAACATCAGCCCGTCGTGAAGCAACTGGCAGTGTTGGCACGCTCAACGTAAAAATAAACTACGGCTCTCCGGGTGTGCGAGGGCGAGCTATCTGGAACGGACTGGTAGGATACGACCAAGTATGGGTAACGGGTGCACATACGTCCACCAAAGTAGAATTTGATAAAGATGTAGTAATCGGCGACAAAACCATCGCAGCAGGAGCATACGGTTTCTTTACTATACCCGCTGAAAGTGAATGGACACTGATTCTGAACAAAAATTACGACCAACATTTGGCCGATGACTACAAGGAAGCAGAAGATTTTGTACGTATCAAAGTGAAGCCTGCGACCAATGCCATGACGCAGCGCCTCACTTACGCCGTCGAGAGAAAGAGCGATACAGAAGGTAGAATTGCCGTAAAATGGGATAAAATCAAAGTTGTGATGCCATTCACAGTAAACAAATAGTCTTTTCATCAATTATGTCATTCCGGTATGCAATACGATGAAGCCGACTTTGTAGCCTATGCCTTAAAGGAAACCAATATCCGTGTGGTTGCCAGAAATGGAAAATATTTTGAGTTGGAAAATGGTTTTCAAATAGAAGTTGAAAAACGGGATTTGTATCGACTCTCGCACGCAGGTTGGGTTATTTCCCCTTTCGATGATATTGGGAAAATGTGTAATTTTCTCAAAGTCAATTCAAATAACCATTAGAAGGTTAAAGTTCTTAAAGTATCTTAACTCCTTAATGGTTTGAAAATCAATGAATGAACTTTGGATAGTAGCTCTTTCGGAAAGTCAATCAAAGCCCAATCAATACGCTTTGATTTTGGAAGATACTGTGTCCAAACGGCGGATTCCGCTCATTATTGGGCAAGCAGAAGCGCAGGCTATTGCGATGTCCATGGAAAAAATGACTTCCCTTCGTCCCCAAACGCACGACTTGTTTGCTACCGTAGTTCAACAGCTCGGAGCTACCCTTGTGCACGTACTCATTTGTCGTTTTGAAAGTGATGTGTTTTATGCCAAACTGGTCCTGAAAGACTCCAAAAATCAAATTTTGGAGATAGATGCTCGCCCATCAGACGCCATTGCTTTAGCAGTGCGACTGGGGTGCAGCGTGTTTGCTTTACCGGATGTAATAGAACAGTCGGCTTATTTTTTTGATGAAAAAACGCGCGATAAAAAAGGCTCATATGCCGAATATACCTTAGAAGAGCTGGAAGAACTTCTTAAAAAAATCATTGCAAAAGAAGATTACGAAAGTGCCGTTCGGGTTCGAGAGGCCATAGCCCGAAGAAAATCGTAACTTTGCAGTATGACTACCAAAGAAAAAATCACCGAAGCAGCCCTTTTTTTATTCAATCGTTTTGGTTTTGTCAATGTGCGCCTCCAACACATTGCCGACGAAACAGGCATGAGTGTAGGTAATTTGGCCTATCATTTCAAAACCAAAGACGACCTGCTCGAATACCTCTATGAACAGATCGTAGCCGAACAAAAACAATTGTTGGCAGATTTACGCATGATTCCGCTGTTTGTCAATCTTGATGCCCACATCGAAAATACTTACCGTATTCAACAAAAATATAGTTTCTTTTTTACGGATACCCTCGAAATCATGCGAGCGTATTCGTCTATCAGGCGTAAACACCGCGAGCACATCCAATGGCAGAAAATCCAAATTCAGCTTTTTAGCGAATTTAACATCTCACGCGGGGCTTTGATAGCACCTCAATACCCCGATAGTCTTGAAGAAGTCACAAATCGTTATGTATTATTGGCTGATACTTGGTTGAGTTATGAAGCGATGCAAGGCGTTTTACTAAAAGATATTCACATCGAAGACTTCAAAAATGCAATTTGGGGTATATTGATGCCTTATTTCTCGGCTATCGGACATCAAGAGTATAAGCAGATGAAGGCGTTGCCTTTTGATAGTTTAGGATAAAAAATAATTAGAAAAAAATTTCCAATGCTACCCGCTTTCCATAACTTTGTTTAACTTTTGCTGTGTATGAAACCCAAATTTTCAATAGATGCCCTGGCATATACAGTCCTCATGCAGGGGATTAACCAGCAGTATTTTGTCGAAAAAAAGGGGGATATGTCAGATTTTAGGCTTTATTACGACGATCTTTGGCTGAGTGACACCGCCGTTATTGACGACGTTCACCGAAGTAAAGGTGAGTGGGCAATAGACTTAATCTTCGTTTCTATTCACAATCCTTTGAAATTTATTCGTCGTTATATTGTGTCTCACCCTTGCCCAAAGAGAGCCGCTCATAAGGCCGAGCTGATGCGTAGGCTGGCCGCCAAAGACCAACGAGGTACGCTATTGGTAAACAAAAATTTATTGCAAATGTGTCAGAATTAGCCCCTTATGTCCAATACTAAACAACGCATCATAGAAGCTTCAGTACGTCTTTTCAACGAAAACGGACTTGATAGCGTGCGCCTCCAACAAATAGCCGAAGAAGTAGGCATCAGTGTGGGCAATTTGGCCTACCATTTCAAAAATAAAGAGGCCATCGTTGAGTCGGTATTTGAACAAGTTTTTGAGGAGTTTGATACTATTTTTAGACAATACCTCGTCAGCCCAAATATGACAGACTTCGATCTTCAAATTGCTGATTTCTATGCTTTTTTCACAAAAAATCACTTCTACCTTTCTGAGTTCTTCAAAAGCAACAGTGTTACGCCTCCGCACTTTCAACAATGGCAAGTAGGAGTCACCAAAATGATGATTCAACTCCGTAGTCGTTTGCAGTTTTTATCCATGAAAGGTGATTTACAGCCTGAGATTCAATCAGGTCAATATGAGATAGTTGCCGAACAAATATGGATGTCTTTGGTCTTTTTTGTTCCTAAAAGTACCATGACAGGGCAGGCTATCAATATGACTAACTATAAAAAAAGTGTTTGGAATATCCTCAAACCACTTTTTACGTCACAGGGTCAGCAGGAATTCAACGCCACTATTCTCCCCCAATTGTATTGGTAATTTTTTTAAAAATGATTTTTGTCATAGGGTAATATTAGTAAAGTAAATAGGATTAGGAAATATTTAGAAATTTTTTTCTAAAATTAGCAAATAGTTTCTAAATTGCGTCGGTTATATAAAAACTTAATTCAATCCAATTCCAACTAACTCTTAATCCTTAAACTATGGCAAATGTACTGTGGCTTCAAGGGGGTGCATGTAGTGGCAACACCATGTCGTTCCTCAATGCTGAAGAACCAACCGTCATTGACTTGGTCACTGACTTTGGCGTGAATATACTTTGGCATCCTTCCATTGGTCTCGAAATAGGCGAACAAGTAACAGGCCTACTTCGAGAAATTATTGCGGGTAAAACCCAATGTGATATCTTGGTCTATGAAGGAAGTATCATCCAAGGCCCCAATGGTACAGGCACGATGAACTACTTCTGTGACCGTCCCATGCAAGATTGGATAAAAGAACTTTCGGCGGTAGTAGGTTATGTCGTAGCCATAGGCGACTGCGCCACTTGGGGAGGTATTCCTGCCGTAGCCCCCAATCCGTCCGAATCAACGGGAATGCAGTTTTTGAAAAAAGAAAAAGGGGGTTTTTTAGGAGCCAATTACGTCTCCAAAGGTGGATTGCCAGTAATAAATATCCCTGGCTGCCCCGCTCACCCCGACTGGATTACACAGATTTTGGTCGCTATTTCTACGGGGCGCATCGGTGATGTACTCATTGATGAATATCACCGTCCCAAAACATTCTTTACCGATTTTGTACAAACAGGCTGTACCAATGTTGTCAATTTTGCCAATAAAGTAGATGGCGGTTTTGGTAAGCGTGGCAACGGCTGTTTGTTTTATGAAGTGGGTTGCCGTGGACCTATGACACGTGCGAGTTGTAATCGCATCTTATGGAACCGTCATTCATCAAAAACCCGTGCTAATCATCCTTGTTTAGGCTGTACTGAGCCAGGCTTCCCACATAATGATTTGGTGAAAGGAAGTGTGTTCAAAACCATGAAGTACTTGGGCGTACTCCCCATTGATGTTCCTGCTGGTAATTCAAAACTCGGCTATTACATGCGGGCTGGTTTCGAGAAAACCATCCATTCTCTTGAAGTGGCCGTGGGTATTGAAAAATCACACTCAGAAGGGTCAAAATAAAAACACTTCATTTGTATCAATCCTTAATGGTTAAAAAACTATAAACTCAAATGGCAATCAAAAAAGAACTCAATATATCGCCCGTAGGACGGGTAGAAGGCGACCTCGACGTGAAGGTCTATATGGAGGATGGCGTAGTAACCCGCGCCCACACCCAAGCTGCAATGTTTCGTGGCTTTGAACAAATCATGGCAGGCAAAGACCCGCAATCAGGTCTTATCGTAACACCACGCATCTGTGGTATTTGCGGTGGCTCGCACTTATACTGCGCGTCGTCAGCATTAGATACCGCATGGAAAACCACTTTGCCTCCCAACGCGCTGCTACTCAGAGCTATTGGCCAAGCTACCGAAACGATTCAGTCTATTCCTCGTTGGTTTTATGCGATTTTTGCAACCGACATGGCCAACAAAAAATTTGCCAACAAACCCCTTTACGATGAAGTAGTACGTCGGTTTGCGGCCTATGTCGGTACGTCGTTTCAGCAGGGTGTAGTAGCTTCGGGACGGCCTGTGGAAGTATATGCAATATTTGGAGGTCAGTGGCCGCACTCTTCATACATGGTGCCTGGCGGAGTAATGTGCGCCCCTACGCTCAAAGACGTAACACGGGCACACGCTATTATGAATCAATTCCGCAAGGATTGGCTCGAGACCCTTTGGTTGGGATGCTCTATTGAACGTTACATGCAAGTCAAAACTTGGGACGACCTCATGGCGTGGGTGGACGAAAACGAATCGCAACGCAACTCAGATTTGGGTTTGTTCATTCGGGCTGGTTTAGAGTTTGGACTACACAAATTTGGGCAAGGTGTGGGCAAATTTGTAGCTTTTGGCACGTATTTACACAAAGACCACTACCAGCACCCCACCGTAGAAGGCCGAAACAAAGCCTTGATTAGTCGCTCAGGCTTTTTTGATGGCAAAAATTATTCAGAATTTGACCACCTGCAAATCAAAGAACACGTCAAGCATGCCTGGTACAAAGACGTAGCCGCAGCCCACCCTTGGGAGGAACCACTTCCAACACCTATGCCTTCGCAACCGCTCGAACACTCAGATTTTGGAGGTAAATACTCATGGTCTAAAGCACCTCGGTATATGGATTTCGCTGCCGAGGCAGGGCCACTGTCGCGAGTACTGATGAACGCCAATCCCAAAAACCTCGAATCGCACCAGATATATGACCCACTTTTTGGCGATATATATGCACAATTAGGCCCCAATGTATTCACACGCACCCTCGCACGGGTACACGAAGCCGCTCGAATCTATACCCAAATTGACGAATGGTTGCGCCAGATTGACCTTAATGGCGACTTCTATATCAAGCCCGAAGAACGCGACGGCAAAGGTTTTGGGGCTACTGAGGCTGCCCGTGGTGCATTGGCCCACTGGATTGAAATAGAAAACGGGGTAATTAAAAACTACCAAGTGATGGCTCCAACTACTTGGAATGTAGGCCCCAACGACGAGCGAGGTAACCCTGGCCCTATCGAAGCCGCTTTGGAAGGAACCGAAATCGAAGATGCCCACGACCCCGTAGAGGTAGGTATGGTAGCTCGTTCATTTGACTCGTGTTTGGTCTGTACTGTACATGCCCACGACCAAAAATCGGGTAAAGAACTGGCTAAGTTTAAATTGTAATTGACCCAATAACTTGAACCATTAAGGAGTTAAGAAGATTAAGAGCAAAAACTTAATGTTTCTTAACTCCTTAATGTTTTTTTTAAATACAACCCTTTGTGAAAACTGCTATTATGGGTTTCGGCAACCCCGTCCGCTCCGACGATGCCGTGGGCTGCTATGTCATTGAACAACTACAAAATAAAGGAATTGAATCTGATACGATTAGCCTCTTCGACATGGGAACGGGGGCTTTTGAGGTGCTTTTCAAATTGCTTGGACATAGCCGCATCATCATTGTAGATGCCGTCATCAACACAGGCGAACCCGTCGGGACACTCTATAAGGTACCAGCCCATGAAATACAAGGGGCGATTCAAAACGATCCAATGGTGTTTTTACATAGTATCAAATGGGACCAAGCCCTTAGCTATGCCAAAAAAATCATGCGCGAAAACTACCCCGATGATATTACGGTATATCTCATTTCAGTGGATAATACCCGCATTGAAATAGAACTCTCAGATGAAGTTCGTCGAGCAGGCGATAAAGTAGTGGACTATATTTTGAATGACATAATGGCTTTATGAAACTCCAAAATGGCCATATCATCATTCCTGTTGAAGTATTTAGCCAAATATTAGAAGGCGAAGAACAGGTAAATTTGGTGTATTACCCCGAAAGAAACCAACTACTTTTTGCGGGTAAGTCTAAGACGTTTTTTGAGAAAATGCACAAAACAAAATGGCAAAGTCTCAAAGAAAAAAATGCGCAGGGCGATAAAGCACTTTTTGTAAGAGAAATCTTGCTGGATTTTGACCTCGATGACACCGACCGAGTACTAACCTACGAAATCAAAACAACCGGGATTATTTCGATTGAATTAGCTTAACCATCAAGGAATTAAGATTCATTAAGAACTTAATGCCCTCAACTCCTAAATGGTTCAAAAAAACAGAAAACCATGCTTTTTATCTTTACCAACCAGCCACAAGTTGCTGATATTCAACAAATCATAGATGCCGAATTTCGACTCAACGAAGTAGTTTCGGTCAAGGATATTGCCGAAATAGATGGAGATTTTGAAATCAAACACCTGATTATCAAAGAAAATGCTATTTGGCTCCCTATTGATTGGGCCAATGAAGCACCGCCTTACTTACTGGCCTATCCGCTCAAATTTACCAAGAATATTCTCCTTGCTGTAGTCTATACCAAGCTCAACAATTACGAACAAGCCTATCCACAAGCCGAAGCTTTCCCCAAGTTGCTCAAAGACATTGACACGCTCAACTGTATTCAACATGGAGTGGCTATTTCGATGCCCGAAACACCCGAAAAGTTTGATACTGATTTTGATGAGTACCGTTTTTGGCACAATGCCGCCGCAATAGCCCACTACGCTGAACTCACTCATTTTGTACATTATAGCGTTAATCGTCGCTATTATGAACGTGCTTTTGACCTTGCTCCCAACGACGAATTCAAGGCTTTTACAGGCAAACATTGGGCTACGCTGCTACTCGATGCCGATGAGTTGAGTACCGCCGAGCGATTATTGACCGAATGCATTGCTTTTGCTATTTCTGATAATGCTAAATTTGAGTTAATGAACCTGCAATATGGGGTTTGGATGAAAAAACTTTCGGCCCCGTATGACCCCGCATTACTCGACAAAATCAAACAGATACTTTGGGAGGTCTTGCAATATTACGAGCGTGGCCAAAACTACATACAAACCGCACTGTTGCTGATTGATGCCTCACAGATTGCTAACTATTCCGATAGCTTTTCAGAATCCCTTGGGTATATAAGCAGAGCTGTACAGTTATTGGAGCAGGAAAATGTTCCCGAATTGGTGGCCAATGCCCAATATCGGAAAGCAACACTGCTTTATACATGGGCCCAAAATGGTAATCCACAGTTTTTCAGACCTGCGATGGACGCGTACCAGCAGGCTGTCAAAGTATTTACGAAAGATAATACCCCCGAAGTATTTGCTGAAATACAGCATCATTTAGGGGTAATTTACAGCGAAATTCCTGATGAAATCAAAGTAAAAAGCGTGTGGGCGGCCGTATCGGTGAGTTCGTTTAAAGAAGCCCTGAGTTATTTCACTCGTGAAACGCACCCCTACGAATATGCACGAATTTGTAATAGCTATGCAAACGCGCTCACTAAATATCCCGAAGCCAAACTCACCGACAACTACGCCAAAGCCTTGGATTTTTACAGGCAGGCTCTCCAAATCCGCACCGCTGACGAATATCCCTACGAACGAGCCTTGACAATTCTCAATTTTTTAGAAACCGCTTGGCAGGTATCCGTTCCCGAAATGGAAGCCCAACAACAACTTTTTGAAGAAATGACTGAAAAAGCTGGGGAAGTTTTCAGGTTAGTTGATGATAGGAAACTTTTAAACGAAGCAGAGCATCACATTAAGTTGCTTAAACAACTTAAAATAACAGTTGCAGAATAATGTGTTGAAATAGATACTTACAGTCACGCTTCTGTGATGACCGCTAAATACTGAACATTGAGTTTTCCTTGTTTTAGGGAATAGAGACTTGATTAATGGGGCTATTTTTCCTATCCAAACCCTTTGGCTGCAAGAATTCGGATGAACGTTGGGTACAATTAAACATTTAGGGGTAAAGTTACACGAAGTCGATGTAAATATTTGATTGTCAGATTTTTGTAATAAGAATTGATGTTACGCTTGTTAAATGTAATTTATCTGAACTCGAACTTATCTTTGGTCTATGAAAACAGACCTTGACTTGTACACTGATTATTTATTGAGTTCGTTTGGCCAAACGAGCGCTACAGGGTTATCGAAAATGTTAGATAACAGCCTCAGTCATGATGACGTCACTGATTTTTTAACTTATAGCCCCAACAGTAGTAGTGCCCTCTGGAAACAAGCCAAACCGGTTGTTCGCTCTATTGAATCTGATGATGGGTTTCTTATCTTGGATGATAGCATCTCGGAGAAACCTTACACCGACCCTAATGGCTTAATCTGTACTCACTATGACCATTGTAAAGACCGTTACATCAATGGAATCAATTTTGTAAGTATTCTTTATCGAGTGAAAGGAATCCAAGTTCCAATTGGATTTGAGTTGGTTATCAAGACATTACAATGTATTTTAAAAACACGAAAACAGGTGTGGCGTTCTGAGCGTACCAAAAATGAAATGTTTCGTGATTTGGTCAAACAAGCCTATCAAAATGCAGTAAAGTTTGCCTATGTACTCTGCGATTCTTGGTATGTAAATGCCGAAAACATTGAATGTGTGCGCTCAATAGGTAAAAACTTAATTGGTGCCGTCAAATCTAATTTAGAAATTGCCTTATCCAAACAAGATCGTGCCAACGGTAAATTTGTTAAAATCAGTCAAATTACGCTCTCAATAGGCGTTCCTTTGAAAGTTTACATCCGTTCAGTAAAAGAACCTGTACTGGTTTGTAAAGACATCTTTTCAAACAAAGATGGTTCAGAGGGCGAACTCTTCCTGCTATCTACTGATGTAGCAACCACTTACCAACAAATCATCTCTGCCTATCAAGAACGATGGGGAATAGAAGATTATCATAAGTCATTGAAAAACAATGCCTCTTTGCACAAATCACCTACTCGAACTTTACAAACTCAGAAAACACATTTCTTTGCCAGTTTGTGTGCATACATTAAGTTAGAACGGCTCAAAATCACTGAAAAACTTAATCAGTTCGCATTGAAAGGCAAACTGTATCTTAAAGCAATACAGGCCGCTTTTAGAGAATTGCAAGTCTTAAAATCCAATTTGCCAAAGAACGAAAACCAATTATTATGTGCTTAGACTAAGCTTTACCGTAACATCAAATAAGAAATATCCTTTTTAATTTTTCCAGTCAAAATTTATCAATTCTTCTATATCAAAATCCAATGCGTTATGAAGTGCTTCTTTTGAAAAGTCAAATGTACCATGCAGGTTGATATGTTGCCATCTGATGGGAGAACTTTCTTCAATGGCTTTAATGAGTTGCTTTCTTTCGCTTGGATTTGCCTTGAAGACTTCATTGCTCATATAAAGGTAGTTCCAAGCGATGATCACGTTTTGAAGCAATCTCCTGCAAACATCGGCCAGTAATTGTTCCGCTTTTGAAGCAAATTTAATTTCGCCACTATTACCCCAACTGACAGCACGAGCAAATTTATTGGCATTTTCGCCTTTATTTAACTGTTTTTGAATGATTTGTCGGAGTGTCACATCGTCCATATACTGCAAAAGATATTCTGTTTTAAGTATTTTGTCCAATTCTTTGAGGGCTTGTAAAACCGGATGTTGTTGCTCATACGAACCCAAACGCTTAATTAATGTACTTGCTGAGCAATGTTTTGACAGCAAAGAAACCATCAGCCGACCAATCATGTTCCAGTTATTTTCAATGATTGAAGTATTGATGGTTTTTCCTGTTTTTAGCTCATAATCAAGGAGTTTCGGCATATTAGTGTCAGGAAAACAATAGAGATGCTGATTTTGAAAATCTTCTATTCTTGGGATAAATCGAATACCTGCCAAGTACAACAAGGCAAAATTAATACCGTTTGTACCATGCGTATCGGTCGAGTGTATATCTGATTGAACAACCTGATTTTGAAGTAAACCTTCAAAAACATAAAGAGCTTCTCTTTCTGAAGAACTAACCGTCATCGAATGAAACAATCGGTGCATCTGGTCAATAAATGAATAGATAACAATACCTTTTTCCTTGCCGAAATATTTATAGGAGTAGTTAGAATGAATAGAGTCCACCTGTACCAAAACCTTTTGTCCATCGCTTGAAGTATGAACAACAGTAGGGTCTTTTTTGAATAGCTGACCAATTTTCAATTTATCCAAAAGTCCAATGATTTTGTCATTGGCTCTTTGCAGATTTTCAAGAGATAAGTACCAATTTGAAACATTTTCAAGACTGCCGGCTGAAATATTGGGTGAATTATGAGCCATTGCTCCCAAACCGATGTTACAGCCATAGGCCAAAATACCGGCAAAAAATAAGGAGTTATCAGGTCTAACATGTTGATTTTTGATAGCAAAGTGCTGAAAAGTATCGGTAAAATTGACTTTTTGTTGGATGGTATTCAATATCTCAATAATAGAAATAGAGCCTTCTTTTGGGAATAAATCCCATGTAGTTTCCGGCTCTTCGGTCGTTGGCTCAGTAAAGCGAGGTTTACCATCTTTCCGCTTTTGGACGAACGGATTTTGTCCTTGATTGATCCTGAGAAACGTAGTTTGATACGCATTGGAAAGCTGTTCTTTTAACTTATTTTCTAAGGTTTTCCAATCTTTCAACCATTCCAGATGATATTGTTTGAGCAGTTGGTCTCTATTGTTTTGCCAGGTCGTTTCCTGAATCAAATAGTTCTCGAAGGCTTGGTAATTGAATGATTCCGGCAGGGCAATACGCCCTGATTTGATATGGCCGGCTACATTTTGGGTAAGCATAACTTTATATAAAGAAGTCGCTGACTTTGATTTTTTCAGTATCTCTTTTTCCTGTTTTTTCAAGAAATCTATGATGTACCCCGATTTTAGGACAAAGCTTATAAGTAAAAACTTATTATCTTCATCTTAAAATAACACAAAAAATGGGAAAACGTATCAGGCGCAACTACGATGAGAATTTCAAGACAAAGGTAGTTCTTGAAGCACTAAAAGAGCACAAGACATTGGCTCAGTTGTGTAGCGAATTTGAATTACATGCTACTCAAATAGGCGATTGGAAGAAACAAGTAGTGAGTGGAATACCAAGTTTGTTTGCAGGTAAGAAAATATTGGTTTCAGAACAAGAAAAAGAAGAACTTACAGCTCCTCTCTATCAGCAAATAGGCCAACTTAAGGTAGAATTGGATTTCTTAAAAAAAAGATTGCGGAAGAATCCGTAGGTCTGTCGCTGGTGAAAAGAAAAAAGATGATTGAAGCCAATCATAGTGATTTAAGTATTGGTCGGCAGTGCGATTTATTAGGTTTAAGTCGGTCAAGTTATTACTATCAACCCTGTGGAGAAAGTGTCGCAAATTTGGTACTGATGAAGGAAATCGACGTGCTTTATACAAAACATCCATTTTATGGGTCAAGGCGAATTGCCATTAATTTGCCCAATAAATATCAGCCAATTAATGTAAAAAAAGTGCGCAGATTGATGAAATTGATGGGTATTGAAGCTATTTACTCTAAACCTAATCTGTCTAAACCTGATTCGGAACACAAGATATTTCCTTATCTATTGAGGGGTAAAAAAATTGAAAAAGTCAATCAAGTATGGTCAACTGACATTACCGCTCGGGCGGCCCCGTTACATACCGATGTCAAATGGCTTTTTGTATCTGTGTGCTATTGTCGATTGGTATTCTCGCTTTATTTTATCTTGGGAACTATCGAATACTTTAACGACTGATTTTTGTTTAAAAGCTTTAAATGATGCACTAAAAAATGGACAGAAACCTGAAATTTTCAACACAGATCAAGGCAGCCAATTTACTTCTAAGGACTTTACAGAGGTATTGATTAAGAAAGAAATTCTGGTTTCAATGGATGGAAAAGGGAGGGCTTTGGACAATATTTTCATCGAAAGATTTTGGCGAACCATTAAATACGAATACATTTATCTGCATGAATTCAATGACGGGAAAGCACTATTTGAAGGACTTCTTGAATTTATACAATTCTACAACTTTGAAAGGAAGCACCAATCATTGCTGTATTTAACACCTCATCAAGTCTTCAATGAACGATTGCCAATAACTAAAAATAGTACAAAAGTGAACAGAATTTAGTACACTTATACCTATTAGCTATTTTGTCCAACTAATGGGGTACATCATAATCATCAGCAAATTTATCAGGACCCACATTGCCGTCTTTTTGTTTGAAGTCCTCTAAAGCAGTCTTTAAGTTTTCATTAATACAATCAAAATCAAGATGGCGGAGTATATCCGAAACTCGATATTGGAGTACTCTTGATTTCTCCTCTAAAATCTGATAATACGCTTCGTCTTTTTTGATGTAGTCACCCTTACGGAGTTTGTTAATGGTATTTTTATTGTTCTTAAATTTCAGAAACATCTCGCTATTGACCCATTTTACCCAATAGACGACTTTTTCCTGATTGGTTTTGGCAAAATCCAAGGTGATTTTTTCAAGATTGTTCAATTCTTCAATCATTTGCTCATTCAATTCAAAGAGCTCTTCTAAGGTGGATTGATTGTCCAAATGATTCTGATAAATGGCTTCTTTGGAAGCTCGTTTAGCAGCATTTTCAAATTGTTGGGTTGCTCGAAGAAAAGTGTCAATCAGTAAATCGCCTAAAAATCGATATTGATAAACGATGAAACACACTATCATCAAGTACTTATTTTCTCGGCGAGTTACCTGAAAAACCTGAGAACGAAGTACAAATTGAGCATAATAGTGTATCATTTCATCCGAAATATCTAAAAGGGGTAATAAAGGTTTGACTTGCCGATAATACTCTTTCAAAGACTTGTACTCTTTCATATTGGCTCGAATGGCATTGGGTTTCATCTGTTCATGGCTCTTACGAAGTTGGGTTAGCAAATACCTTTTTTCGTTAGATTCTTCGTTAATTGAAAGCATTTTTTCAAAAATTTCCTGCAACTGTGGGCTTAAATTTTGCCGAATGATTTCCATAAGTTGGATGTCTCTTTTACGAATGGCCTGCGTCAGCACATTAGCAATGGTAAAGTAGGCAGGAATCTCAATTTGATTTGATCGAAGAAACCAAGTCAACGAATAAAACACGGCTCGTGTGTTAGATTGCTTTTTAAGTAACCTGACGGCTTCCTGATAGAGTTTTTCTTTTTGGATGGCATCAAATTGGCTAATTCCAAAATTATCTAAGAGGATACGTCTGTGGCGAAACATATCTACTTTATGGTAGTTTTCTTTGAATGAATTATAATCTATTCCTGAAATTTTGAATACTCTCAGGGCAAACCAAAAATCTTCTTTGGAGAATGTTTCTAATTTAAAAAACCGACCACTTGCTTTGAAATAGCCCATTTGCAGGATAAACCCAATTCTGTTAGTAGGGCTTGTAATGAAGCTTACTTCCGTTTCAGCCCACTGAGGCAATGAAAACATGATTCTTCTTTGCGGATAAAAAAACTTGGGTGGCTTGTCGAATTCCCGGCGTTGGGTATCATCTAAAACATTGATAATCGAAGGCATAAGGATGTTTTTAAAATTCCATAAAAATGAATGGTTTTCTAAAATCTCAAATCGGTTGCGGAATGAACCCTGCTGTGCCCCAAAATAGTCATTATTAAATTTTATATTGACGTTCTTTAAATCAAATTTTATTTTACCTAAATTGCATTCGGTAAAATAAAATTTAAATGAAATGAAAATCGGATACGTCAGAGTTTCAAAGGAAGAACAAAACCTACAACTCCAGCTGGATGCTCTCCAAAAGTATGGCTGTGAAAAAATATTCCAAGAGAAGATTTCGGGTACTTCAAAAAATCGAGTGGAATTCGAGCGAATGAAAGAAACTCTACGCAAACAAGATGAATTAGTGGTCTGGGATATTGACCGATTGGGAAGAACAACCCTGGAATTGATCATGTTTGTCGATGAGTTGAATCAGAAAGGTATTTTATTCAAAAGCCTTTCGCAATCGCTCATTGATACCACTACCGAAACAGGAGAGTTCGTTTTTAAACTCTTTGCTCTTTTAGCAGAACATGAACGGAAAAGACTGATTCGAAGGACGAAAGCCGGGCAGGAAGCTGCAAGAGCCAGAGGCAGAATGGGTGGAAGACCCAAAGGGCTTTCGCCACATTATCAAGAGATTGCACCACTTGTGATTAGTGCTTACAAGGAGCAAAGAAGTATCCGTGAAATTATGAAGGCTTTTAAGATTCCATCTACTACAACTGTTTATAAAATCCTTTCGGAAAACGGCGTGAATTTTCAAGTTTATATCAAAAAGGCCAATACGCATTGAAAAATGACATTTTTCAGAACAAGCAACTGATAATCAAATTGTTGCAGCGTTTTCGTGTAACTTTACCCCTAAATGTTTAATTGTACCCAACTTTGATAGCCAACACCTCCGTGAATCCTGTCAAATCGGAACGCCGGCGGAATCAGTTGATTTTAGGACAACACAAGACGATATACAAGATTTTAAGAGTACAAGAAAACGCGGGTTTATTGTTTCAAAACGCCCAAATCAACGGCTTTTTTGGTTTATGACACCAGAAAGAAAACCAATATGCCGTTACCGCTTTGGTACGGGGCCGTAGTGTATCGAGAGTAGCCTTCATTCAACCCACAGGGCTTGGCGGATGTGGATGGACGTGAAGCGGGAAGCCATAGCCGCTTGATTGAGTGCTACGAGCTTTAAATAAAGCTTATCCTTTAAGCTACTAAAAACAATATTAACATTGAAAATTGTAATTGACATTTACAGATTTCAATGTTAATATTGCAAAATGATAGAAAGACAGCAAACAAATTATTTACTTAATCTACTTGAGCACTTTCCCGTAGTCTCAATTATTGGACCAAGGCAAGTAGGAAAAACTACCTTAGTAAAACTCATCCAAACCAAATTACAAAAGGAATCTATTTACCTTGATTTACAAAAAGATAGCGACAGTGACCGATTAGAAAATGCTGAACGATTTTTAAAGAGTCAGTTGGATAGATGTGTTATCATTGATGAAATTCAGCTAAAACCAAAGCTATTTTCGCTTATCCGGGCTTTAGTTGATGAATATAGAATTCCGGCAAGATTTATTATTTTGGGTTCTGCCTCTCCTATGCTTTTAAAAAACTCCGCTGAGTCTTTAGCAGGACGGGTCGCCTCTGTGGAATTAGCCCCATTCACCTTAACAGAAGTTACCAAAAACGGCATCTCATTAGATGACCATTGGTTTTACGGTGGTTATCCTGAGCCCTTACTAAAGCCCAAAAGCTTTTTTACAAGTACTTGGTTAACTGAGTATATAGAAACCTTTGTTTATCGGGATTTGACTATTTTAGGGTTTGATGTGGCTCCAAAAACGCTTTCAAGGTTACTTTCAATGTTAGCCACTACACAAGGGGGCATATTAAATATGAGTGATTTTGGCCGGTCTATTGGTGTTAGCCATAACACGGTAAAAAGATATTTAGACCTACTTGAAGGCGGATTTATTACTTCTCGATTGGAGCCCTATTATACCAATATCGGCAAAAGACTGATTAAAGCTCCGAAAGTTTATATAAGAGATTCAGGCATATTGCACAAGCTGTTGCGTATAAATAGCCATTATGACTTGTTGGGACACATGATTTTGGGGCATTCCTGGGAAGGATATGTAATTGAGCAAATTCGGCGTGTAACAGGCAAAGAGTGGGAGTTTTACTTTTACAGGACACACTCAGGAGCGGAAGCGGATTTAGTGTTAATTAGCCCTAACGGCAAAAAAGCCTGTATTGAGATAAAGTATTCCTCTTCCCCGAAAGTATCAAAAGGCTTCCACGAAACCATAAAAGATTTAGCGCCTGATTTTAAATATATTATCATACCTGAGGGAGAACAATATGTAAAAGATGAAGACATTATTGTTTGCTCAATTTATGAGTTTTTAGAGAAGGAGCTTGGCCAAATACAGGCTTAAAGATTCCGTATCGTCCTATAATGTTTACCGTGTTGAAAGCGCCCTTTTCCATTTAAAAGCCCTTGTTTGGTACAAGCTACCCCGACGGCGGACCTATCCCTTTCATAGCTTGACACAAAATGTGTATAGTTATTTCAGTGTAGTACCCCTTGTTTTGCGAGTACAAGAAAACGCGGGTTTGATAGTAAAGTTTTAATCCAGGCCTTTTACTTTAAAACCATAGTTAGTACCCCTCTATTTTTGTTATTACTACCTGTATAGCAATCAAAGTACAGGCTTGATCGCATTAAAGTACTTTTTGTGTACAATTTTCCGGCAAGATGGAATTGTTTTCAGAGGAAACTGTGCTTGTTTCTAAAGGACGGTAAATCATACTTGAGTTTGGTATTTATTACTTATGATAAAATTTAATTATCGTAAGTAATATGTACCTTTGTGAAAAACTTAAAATTATGTCCCGAGAAGAGCTCGAAAACCTAATCTATATCAAACATCCGGATGTAGAGACGCAGCGCAGTCAAATCGCATTTTTAGAAAAATGCCCTCCTGATGAGTTTGAATTTAGGGTGCTTTTCCTGAATTACGGGAATACAACATACCAGTATATGAATCTTTCGAGAGGAGAAGCTACCTTCGATGATTTTGAAGATTGGTTAGAAGGTTTACCCGATAAAGTACGAAATCATTTTCGTTCCGAGGGGTTTGAAGTTGCAAAATCGGTTTTAGCTTTCCAACGTCATGTATTGGAACGTCGGGATTTGGGCATTGATGAATACATTCAAAAGTTGTTACGTCCGCAGGATTGGGAAAAATGGAATGAGTACAAAAGAAGCGATGGTGATGGTCAATAAAATCACGGAGATTAAGATAGGTCAGTCTTTACCCGTTGGTGAAGTGCTTTCCCAAAAAATAGCCGATTACGCCCGTAAAGGCCTGGAAGGGGCGATCAATACCCAACGGGCTTATAAATCGGATTTAAAACAGTTCAAAAAATGGTGTTCTGAAACTGGACAAAGCGAATTACCTGCTACAGCTTCGACTTTGGCCGCTTACGTGTCGCACTTAGCCGATACACACATGTGGGCAAGTATCAATCGAAAATTGGCAGCGATTAGTAAACTACACGAACTAAGCAATTTGGACTTACCAACCAAAGATAAAGGTTTTCGAGCTGTCATGGAGGGTATCAAGCGTACCAATGGCGTTCGACAAAAGCAAGCTCCTGCTTTTAAGATGAAGGAGTTGAAAACTATTTTGCAAGAAATGGACACGACTACCAACGCAGGTCTGCGTGACAAATGCCTATTGCTAATTGGATTTGCAGGAGCTTATCGGCGATCAGAGTTAGTAAGTTTGAATATTGAGGATGTTCTATTTAATGACGATGGAGTAATCATATCCTTGTCAAAAAGTAAAACAAATCAATACGGAGAGTCTGAGGAGAAAGCTTTTTTTTACAGTCCAGAGGCTGATTTTTGCCCGATACGAAATTTAAAAAATTGGATTGAGCGGTTGGAGAAACCCACAGGGCCATTGTTTGTTCGAGTGCGGAAAGGTGATAAAATCACCGAAGACCGTTTGAACGATATGACGGTCTATGATACGATGAAGAAATATTTTGGGGAGCGGTATTCGGCTCATTCACTACGGGCTTCCTTTATTACAATTGCGAAAATCAACGGGGCTGATGACTCAGAAATCATGCGTCAATCTAAACACAAAACAAGTGCCATGATTCAACGATACACCCGTATTGAAGACATCAAACAACATAATGCAGCCACTAAATTAGGGCTTTGATACTGCCTGAGAATTAGTTAGAAGCTATCGTTGTCTAACCCGTTTTCAGCTATCCAATTCTCAGCGTGTTCCATTTACTAAAGGTGCTACCCGTTGACCAATCAACTCAATGGCTTTCAGGAGTTTCTCGTGTGACAAACCAGCATTATCCATTTGAAAAGTAAGCCGTGAAATTCCGCCAAGTGCCTCACTATGCCGAAGGATTTTTTCGGCCACTTCTTCTGGACTACCAATGAGCAATGCCCCAAATGGCCCTCTTTGCAAATCAAAATGTTCACGCTTTACAGGTGGCCAACCACGTTCTTTTCCAATTCTGGTAAAGGTTTCGGCATAGCCCGGATAATATTCTTCGACAGCTTCACCTGTGGTATCTGCTACATAGCCAAGCGAGTGCAAGCCTACTTTTAATTGTTCTGGCGCATGGCCTGCCCTTTTTCCTGCCTCTTTGTAAAGATGAGTATTCCGATGAAAGTGGTTCATCGTCACATTTGGTGAAAGTCGGGGTTTCCCATCAGGATGACTCTTTTGCGGAGCAGTTCAAAACTTGCCCTTCCATACATTTGACGCTTGATGTTTTTGAGTCGGTTTACTTGTCCTTC